>Ga0214544_1000217_pt1 | contig 93228 bp, 56 predicted proteins | sample CNSS3metaG_FD_160074 | JGI IMG/M metagenome (GOLD analysis project Ga0214544, IMG submission 160074) | Root nodule microbial communities from cowpea collected in UCLA plant growth center, Los Angeles, California, USA - CNSS3 | ecosystem: Host-associated > Plants > Roots > Nodule | place: USA...
TATATATATATATATATATATATATATATATATATAAGAATTCATCTTCATTCCCTTCGCGACCATGACATACATTATCTATCCAACTTACCCTCCTAAGAGACAATATATTGAGACTCACTCTCCGGTCAAAAACCTATATATTATTAAGCCAATACGTCAACAATCGTGACCACCTGAACTTGAAGGTTGTAAGTTGAACATCCTCATGAACCCAATCATACCAAGTCCTCCTAGGAAGATAACTCTCAGCATGTTCTTCAAGAGTATCCTCACTACACTCCCTAATAGCCTCCATGGTCACCCCAACACCCTAGACAGAGAATTGTTAGACATCCCTAAAGACCAACTACTACCCAGCTCCTCACCAGCTAGTGTGAATCTCGTTGCACAAGGGTTGACTTAGTATCTTTAGGGTTAGAACAAGTTATGACCACAAGATATTTTTTTGGGCAAAATTGGGTATTCTTTTTTTTTTTTGAAAATTGGGTGAAGAAGAAATAAATAAGAGGTGAATCTAAAAGTGAAAGGAAAAAATCATTCTTTCCAAAGGAGACAACACACAACAGATGGAAAAATCCTTTGATACAGCCAAGGGTTCTTGAATCACTAAAGAACTAGGAGAATCACTCTCACTATTAGACATAAAATAGAATTTTTGAACAAAACTTAACTTGATTCCATTGATAAAAATAGTTCAGCTTATATCGGAGCTATAACCATCAAAATTACAAAGGACACATAAATTTTGAATTACAACCCACTTAAAGCTATTAATGATCCACTCAAGCTAATAATGATCCACTACTTATTTCTTATTGTAACTGAAATTAAGGCAACAAAAAGCCATCCACAAGCATTCAGCAAGGGTCCTCTTGGTCTTCCAAAGGCTAGTTCTTAAGTTGGCAAATGGGCCCTTATTTAACTTGAAAATAAAGAAAAATTGAAGCCCATTAATTGGTTAAGCCAAGACACAATTCGGTTAGCCAATTTTACAAAGCATTGGGCCCTTATTTAAATAAAAGAAGCTGCATCAAATTGGTATTAGTCCTCCATTTGGGCCATGATGCAATTAAAATCCTTAGTTTTTTCTCTTTAAAATTTAGGCTTGTATTCAAATAATATGGACAACACTTGTTGCAAAGCTTCTTTTGTTTTCTTTTCTCTAGCCCTTGTCATAGGTACTTCAAGTTCTTCAAATGGATCCTTGTCCTTGCTCATTGTCACATCTCCATCACCAACACTCACATTAGAACCACTGAATGACATACCTCAGAGTACTCAACTCTGTTGTATTTCTAATACAAAATTTGCAGAAAGATATCAACCGTAGAAGAAAACTCAGAACTTGGTGAGTAATGTGACAAATGAAACACTATTTATAGAATTGATAAACCTCTTGTCGCATAGATATTTAAGCAAGGGATTTGAATGTTTCTTTAATGTGCTTGTGAATTGGAGGAAATTTATACAAAATCTATTAAAACTGAAACTAAAATGAACTTAAAATGGTATGAATGTGTATGAATGCAAAGTGTTTGATGGAATGCTTAAGTAAACTAGAATGCACCTAAGGTGTTTGATGAAATGTTGAAGCTATTGATGCATGTGAATATACAATATGAATATCCTACAAGCAATCTAAGCATGTGAAATTCTCCTAACGCATGGATTAAACCAAAGGAAGCTACTGGAAATTAGTTGAAAGCATCATATGTAGAAAATCAAAATCTAGAAAGTGCAAATGAGAATTCATGTATGAAATTTGCAGGGAATGGTCATGAATCATAATGGAGTGGATGAAAAAATGATGTGATGATACAAAATGCTTAGAAATGGTATATATTGAACATAGGAATAAGAATCATGTGAAATGGTTGAGTAAAATGTGAAATCCTAAATCACGAACCCTAGCCAACGAACTTTAACGAATGAACATGCAAACGTGAAATTAAATGCATCGAATCACGAATTGAGTTTGGAAATGGTTCAAAAAATTGCGTATAACATCACAAAGGAATCACAAACAAGGAACAAGCATAAGAAACACTAGAACACAAAATTTGAAATTGAAAATTGATGTAACAATGTGTACTTGGTTTTGTAGAAATGAAGCTCATGAAATAAGCTACAAATTCTTAAATGTGATTGATTCTAATCAAAAGACATTTGATAAAAGTTAGATGAATGTGCATCTTCTGAAATTCATGATGGTTCTAGGGTGAAATCAATAATTTTTTGAATCAACCAAGTTCATACAATCACACTTCATAAACTCAATTTAGCAGAGACAAGAAATGGAAGAAACAAACGATCAAAACAAAATGAATACACAATTTTATTGAATAGAAGAATTCTTACAACCAAATGTTCGATCGAAATGGATTGAAAACCGACAACAATGTGTACTAGGAAAGATCTTGAACAAATGCTGACAATGTAGTTACGAATCCAAGTTCTATCCAAGAAACAACATGAACTATAGAAGATCTTGATCCAATGTTGGCTGTGTAGTCATTGATTCAAGCTTCCTCCAAGATTATGCTGAACAATGATGGAAAAAGAGAGAAAAATGAAGAAGAAAAGGTGTGGTGTTAGAGCGCAAAAAAATGTTCATGTGAATATTGGTTGGGTGAATGTGTATTACGTGCTTCGTTCTGGTATGGTGAATTAGGCATATCAATTGTCGAATTTCAGACTTCATATTGCTTGTCACCAAACTAAAACTAACTAGCTACTTGCTAACTACTCCTAATTCTAACTTGTAACCCAGGTGACCCTTCTTCTAGCAGCCGCCAAGGGCTAGAATGTAAGACTCGAGAAATTTAAATAATTAATTAAATAATTATTTAATAAATGCGGGTAGTAGGAGCCCTTAAGGAATTTAATGCAGATTTCTATGACATGGAAAAGTACTAGCTCAAGTGGTTGAGAGTATTTAAATGTGTGAGAGGACTTGGGTTCAAGTCCTATGTATGCCAATTGTGTGTTATTTAATTATTATTATTTTTAATAATATGCTAGAGCATGTTGAGTGATAATATAATCATACAATTATATTTATCATCATAAGACATGAATTGGTTAAATGGTTGTACATGGTTTGACATTGGCATGGTTATGGGTTCTAACCTTGGTGAACCCAAATTAAACTCTCTTTTTGCCAAAATTTCCTTTAGCTTGAAGGTGAAAGGGCATGGAAACCCTAGCTGGCTAAGGAACAACCAATGGTGGCTGAAAAACAAACTATAATGAACCATTGAATGGTAATTAACATTACCATTAAGCCTCAATTTCGTTTTTGGTCAATAACCTAGCGTTAAGGCACCATTAAAAGGCCAATTCTAGGTTAGAAGAAGGGTTTTGCATGGCTGTCATTGTGCTTAGAAAACAGAGTACAAAAATTGAGAGTTTTGTGAGGATTGAGTGAGGAAAGGAGCTGCATTGAGAGAGTCAAAGAAAGATCATTGGTGATCAAAGGGGAACTCACAACAATTCCAAATAAGCTAAGGAAACTAGGTTAAGGGAGTTGGACCTTGCGTTTTACTTCACGTCGTTAATTGTATGAATTGTATATTGAATTGGATGCATATACACTACTTATTTCATGTACTCTTCATGTTTCTGGAATTTTCTAGAAACCGCCTGGCGAGTGATGAACCATCACCAGGCAACTCAACCCAATTATATGAAATTTTGAGTTCCTGCAGAGGAATCGCTTGGCGGCACGTCACTGACCGCCAGGCGATGCAAGCCACGAAACCCAGTTCTGGGTTTTCCTATGAACGGCCTGGCGGTGGAAATTGACCCGCCAGGCGATGCGAACCAATTTTTGTTCGATTTTGATGTTCTGGATGTTTTGGAATGACTCTAATAGGAGGGAAAGCAAATTTTAATGGTTAAAGGGTGATTGGATGTCAAACATCATTGAAATTCATTTAATTGATGGCTAAATTGGATGAAATAGTAGGAAAATTATCTTAGGGTTGATGAATTGGGAATTTCTATAGTGGTAGCAATCTAAGGGGAAAATGTGAATGAATTCGTGAATGGGAAGTGTTAGGGATGAACCGTAATCCCAATAACTGGGATCGTATCATATGGAGTCAGAAATTGATGGAAATCAGAGTTGATGTGAAGGGGGTAAGGTTCGCAGGTGCAGGAATCGCCTGGCGGCACGCATTTGGCCGCCAAGCGCCATACCAGAGAGGCATGGTGTTCCGATTCACGAAAGACGTTGTTTTTCATATTTTCGAGGAATAGGAACTGCCCAGCATTGGGTTTGTACTGCCAGGCGCCAGGCTACTGATTCTTGGAGCTAGGCGCCACCAATTTTTCTGGTTCGCGCAGTTTTTGTAAAACTGCATTTCCCGGTTCGTTAACCATCCAATTAAGGTGAAATTTGACAGGTGGTCCATAACATGTGGTTCTTCACTTTGAACGGTGGAGATTGGATTTGGAGATCAATAGCTAGAGATATACATTACTTAATATTGTTGATTTTGAAGTCTGTAAAATACATGAATAAGCTATTGATAAGTTCAAGTAACTTCTAATGAAGCATGATTGGGTTATGTGGTAAGTCTCTATCAATTTGAATGTTATGTTGGATTAGTCACATATGGAGAATTGGGTTAGTCACATATGAAGGCATGGGTGTCAATATTAAATTGCATTGGTGCATAAGATCATGTGCTTAAAATTATTAGAGTGTTGCTGCTTCTATTGTGTTTGAGCATGCTTGGGATGGTCTATATGACAAGGGATGAATGCACATGTGAGATGCTATAAGGCCTCGAATATTATAGATGGCAATGCTTTTCATTAGGGGTACTCTAGAATGAGAGCAAATGAAAGCAACCTGTGTGAAGTGTAGGGGTTTAAAAAACCTTCGCAAATAGTTTGTGACAACTCTAACTGTAGGGGTTTAAAAAACCTCCGCAAATTAATTTGCAGAGGGTGAAAACCTCCACAGATCAAAAAAAAAAACCTCCACTAGTTATCAATTTTTTTGTAGTATAAGATGAATCTTGACAATAGAATGTGGAAAAATATGAAATAATCGATGATGATCCAATGCCTTAAACAGAAAAATTGTTACTTATGATTAATCGGGAATATAATAATACGAGTATTAATAAATAAAAGAGAGCATATTTGCGCCATTGAAAAATATAAAGATTTTATCACAGTTAAAAAGGAATGAAAAGGTAATCTAGAATAAATCCACCAAGCAAATCCTAATACTAGTAAGTGGGATAAAATAATCATCAAATAATGAAATAAACATTAGATGTAAAAATTGCTTATTAATATTTTTAATTATTAAAAATTGCTTGATATTTAATTTTTTTCCAATAATTAAAATAGTTTATCCAAAAAATTAAAATTCAAGACATTTTAATAATAAAATAATTTAAAATCAAATCAATTCGATTTAATATATTTAAGTATTTTAAAAAATTGCATTATGTTACTTTTGTTAGCTTCCGTTTATGAAGGTCTTGTCGGAATTAGGATTGGACCTCGTGGTGAGAGTTGTAGTTGGTTGGATCTCACCCGCATGTTTAGAATTGGGCCTTCATATTGTTTTCAGTACGATAAATAGTTATTCCAACTCCACACGTTATTTTATTTTGTTAGTAGACATGCGTATGATAAAAATGTAGGAAACAATATTGTTGACCATAAATTGTCATGGGGTTTTCTTCCTGCACCCTACTATTTCTTTTGCACCTCCAAAAATTCATGTTCGTCCTTGAAAATTTAAATAAATACATAAAAGTTAATTAGGTAAACATAATAATTAAACAATTATGAAGTAGTAGAGGTAGTTAACTACTTGAATTAATTGATAGTGTTTGTATATATGTACCCATTGCACTCCTAAGTATTTCTTCCTCTTCTTTCACTTTCACTTGCACTTGTAGAGTTTAAAAGAATTTTCGTTGTTGTCTAAAGTGTGGATTTTGCAGTCCAGGGTCCACTGCTATTTAACCACTTTGCTTCATTTCATCTCAAAATAAAGGTACGCATTGCAAGGCCTATGTCAGATAAGTTTATATTTGATAATTTTATGTTTGAGGTACTGAAATGTTAGATGAAAAAAATAAAAAGACTGAACTAGATTTTTAATGTTCTATGGATGTGGAGATAGCTTTGACGGAAGTCATTTTCCCATCCAATAGCCATATGCGGAAGTCAACTTCTGGAACACAATAAAAACATCCCAACTTCCGGAAGTAGACATCCAGAAGTGTCTGTAAAACAGATGTGGACTTCCGGACATTAAAATTAACTACAAAAAAATACAACGTAACCCTAAAAATTATATAACAATGATAAAATAATAAATCATAAAAATTTTAAATTGAAAAAAAAAACCATCAACCAGAAGTCGACATCCAAAACCGAATATTTTTGGAAGTCGACATCTGGTGAGTAAAACTAACATTGCCCAATTCCATTCACTAGAAGTCAACTAGGTGCTTACAGAAGGCGACTTCCGGTGATATTTTTCACACACCTACGAAAGTCCACTTTCGGGCACAACAATTACGGAAGTCACTCCTCTTTTACGGAAGTCACTCTTCTCAAACAGAAATCACTCATCTCTTACGGAAGTCACCTTCAACTACGAAAGTCATGTTCAAATACGGAAGTCACTCATCTCACAGTTTAAATTATGGAAGTTGACTTCCGGTATTGATGGCTTACGGAAGTCGACTTCCAGTTGTGTCATTTTCACGTTGTTCAAGGTGGTCTACGAAAGTCCACTTTTGGAATTTATCGTGGTCTACGGAAATCCACTTCCGGCATCTTGTGACTTACGGAAGTCGACTTCCAAAATTAAATCACTTGCGAAAGTTGACTTCCGGTTTATGGTTTACGTTTTAGGCATTGTTACCCATAAATCTATACTCCAATCAAGTAAATGATGCTTATACCTATCTATAGATGCATGGAAAACATGGCAACAACAACGAAAAATGAAAAACTACGAAGGGACATCAACATTACATGTGTTAATGTAGAGGAATGCAACAGTGGGGAAGAGGAAAGACCATAGAGAACAAAACCAGTGAAGAGTGACTTGAGGGGCGAGCAAGGAAAGTGAGGCCAAGGGTTTGGGGTTAAGGACAACGCTGTTAGGTTAAAAGAAAGTGAAGGAGTTGTTTTCATTTAAAAAGAGAGAGAAGTGACTGATTTAAAATTTAAAACTGGTCAAGGATAGTTTTGGATTTTAAGAAAAACTTGGGGGTGCAGAATAAATATTGGGGGTGCAGGAAGAAAACCCCAATTGTCATTTAAATAAGAACATATGTTGGACCCTATCTTTTGAAATATTATTAAGAAAATCTATCTTTTGAAATATTATTAAAAATAAAAAAATAAAAGAGATAAATACTTTGATATTTACCACGATCTTGAATTTTAGACATATCAGAGACAATTCAAATGATATATCAAATAAAGAAAATTAAAACTCCTTGGAAGCATATTAACTTGGCAAACATAAAATAAGGGCTACAGTGCTAAGTTTGGGTTTTAGTGTCTTGATTGTAAGTTGGCATTGAGCAGTCAAAATTTTTTTCGCAGTCAAACTTTTTATGCAAAGTCCAAAGCATCCCTTTCAACAAGAAAACTACTTGAGCCAAATTGTAAAACACATGGGTACGTGAAACTAAATGTTACCAGAAAATGGTGGCAAGTTTGAATGGAATAGGAACGGTACCCATTTAAAACAAAGCAATCAAATGTTAGAATCCATTTGTCAAAGATATTCTGAACAAATAAATCAAATTCAATTAAGGTCATTGATTACTACTAGGAAGAAAAATTAGAAAAGGATGTTCAAAATATGACATGATTTGAATACCGGTTTCCCTTTTGTTTCTGTACTTGCTACGCATGTTAACAATGTTGAACACTTTGTCTAAGCAACATGATTTTGTTCATAGCTCGCTTTCAAACTTATCTACATGCCTAACTAAAGGAAAGTTAATTTTAATAAAACGTATTTATTTTACTTAATTAAAACTAATTTACAAGTGTAACATCATCAATGATTAAACTTAATCGATTTCATATTTTTGAAACTTGAGAACTTGAATGCAAAGAATCCACAACACATAGATTCTTCATATCGCTTCGTATTTGTACATCATTCTTGTTCGAATCAATCACAAAAATAAATGTTCTTGTTAGGCTAAGAGGTACACGAATTTTTTGTCTAAGCCAAGATGTATCAAGTAATATAATTTCCACTCTTCTCTCCATTCTCTAGATAACAAGTCTTCTTCACCACATGTGTCGGGGTTTTCTCTTTCGATGAGGGTGATATGACCTCGACGGGGGAGTATGCAAAAACACTCTAACACTCAAGTCAGTTATTGATAGTAAGATAGTGATATTGCAATAAATGAACCACTAACATACCTCGTAACTATATATAGTACCTGGATGGCCGTGCTTGTTGGGCCTAAGGTTCATAGAATTACCTTATTTTATGGTTTACTAATGTGTTTACTTATCCTTAATCCTTTTGTGATCTGTCCTTTTGCTTATGTGGATTCGTACTGCAATATTGGTGTATGTGTCTATGGTTTCTTAGTGCAGGCTGAGGTGTCCTTATCCATTTAGGGGTCGAGGTGTACTCGACCTATATATGCACAATGAACTAATGACTTTAATACCACTTGCAGATTTTTCTTTTTGAGGGAAACATCATAAAAGATTCAGGATTCATGAACCATGAATAGAAATGGATATGTAGACAAGTCAGCTTGTTTAAGCCCACACACACATTATAAAAAATCTAATATAGTCTCTATCTTAAACATACTTTCAATTTCAGAAACTACATTCTTTGAAATACTACAGGTAAAATGGGTCAGAAACCTATTAAGAATTCTAATAAAAGATATAAGATTGAATTCAACAACTGTTATAAACAATCATAAGAACATAAATCAAAATTAAAAAAGGAATAAATAGAATGTGTTTCGCCATAAAAATAAAAGAATAATATGTTTATTCAACATTACATTTGAATCAACTATAAATTTACAAGAGTATCAACCTCGTGGGATTAGTCTACCATGAGGAAGACCATTCAAGATATGGAGCGAAGTGGTGGTGGATGGTGTATGATGTGGTCAATTATGCCTTGGAAGATGTAGTAGAGCTCTTTGTTTATAATATTTCTTCATGGGCTTTAGTTGCTTGTTCAGCCACGTTGAAGTTCCATAATACCACATCTGTTGCAAATCTTGAAATGTAAGTAAAGCTGGCTTCTATTGTAGATTTGGCACAACATTTTATGCAAATTATATGTAGAGATTTAAGGGAATAGAGATAATATTTAAGTGTATAAACTTCAATATATCTCTAAGGTTATCTTTAAGGTTATCTCATGTCAAAATGTCCTTGAATTTGGCACAAAATAAGACCTTAAAAACAACTTCATCTTGTAGAAAAATCCAACTCAGGCACTAGTTAAAGTAGGTCTTTCAATGTGTTAGACAGTAGTGAGACAAGGTCCTCCAAACGAATTATAAACAATAGAAGCATTAGATAAGTCAATCATCAGACGATAGGTGCTTTGGGCAACAAACTAAGCTCATTGAGTGAAAAATGAGTAATATACTAATTAGACGTGTGTCTCAATAGACAAGTTCAATTTGCTTGGTGCCCTAAGCGAAGTGTTAGGCAATATAGAAAAATGCACTAATCAGATGATACATGCATAAGGTAATACATGAATCATACTATTCTAGCGAAGGTTCCGAGTAATACTCTTCATATTTTTATTTTAGTGCAACATGGCAATTAAAATCTTGTTCCGAGTTTAATATGCTTTTATAGGTTTGATTTTCACTTCTATTATGATAATATTTTGCAATTTTTTTAATACACCAAGTAGTCTTTTGTGAAAGAAATTTCTATAATAATTATTGAATATATTATTTGGATGTTACAAAGGATGAGGAAGCACACAAGGTTTGAACTTTGATACAACTTCACGCACCACTCATTGGCACATACGAAGGTCGGGTAAATCTTTTAAGAAAAACATGCATAATGATATTGCTGCTAAAGGATGTCCTATGAATGTTGGTTTTGGTGGTACTTTCAAAGAGAGCCATGGAAAATACATGGGAAGTTTCACTGCCTATCTTGGTATCAACACATTTTTTTTATGAAAAACTTATTGTTATTATCTTGTCTATAAAGATTATGATTTGTGATTATAGAGTTTGTGCTTAAGATGTGGTTCTACCGTGTTTTTCTTGTCCTTAGTCTGCATCGCTAGATCTTCGTTTCATTTATATATAATAATATGTATATTGTTTTAATATATAATAATATATTTTTGTTGTTTTAAAATATGAGTATTTAAAAAATTAATTTTCTTAGAGATAAAAGTCAGATAAATTATAAAATTGAAAAGTATGAAAATATTTATAATGATTTTTTTACTTTTTGTACTTATTTGCTTATTTGTTATTATTTAACAATTCTATTACTAATTTGCTAATATCATATTCAACATATTATTGTCAATGTTCTTAACCATTTAAATTTAAACAATTCATCAATCATATTTGAATTATGTCAATCTTTAATAAAAATAATAAGTATATTTTACTTAAGTTAATTTTTTTTTATTTACTAAAGCAAGATTTTAAAATAAAATGAGAGATAGTTTTCAAGTATACAATATGATTATTTACATGAAAAAGAAATAGTCGAAAATTTTAGTTTTGATTTAATTGTTGATATGTTCAAATAATTTAAAAGAACATGAACAATTAGATATATTCCTGTTGTAATAATGACAATGACAAAATGTAATTTTTTAGTATATTATTTTGACTCTGGCGAAACGTATGATCAAGATCAAATTGTATAAATAATTATGCTAACTTTGGAATTAAAAATAAATTAAATTTTATTTAGTTTAATGTTCTTCCTTATTTTATTACTATGGATTTTTTCCATAATAAGTATCAACTTCCCTATTTTTATTTTGTATAACTTTTCATTATAAGAGTTTTGTTGAATGATTTTTAGCATAAATTTGATTTGAACCCAATGTTTTTGTTTTTCCTCATCATTTATATAGTTTTTAATGATAATGTTCTTCTTTATTTTATTACTATGGATTTTTTTCCATAATAGGTATCAACTTCCCTATTTTTATTTTGTATAACTTTTCATTTATAAGAGTTTTGTTGAATGTTTTTTTAGCATAAATTTGATTTGATCCTATGTTTTTGTTTTTCCTCATTTATATAGTTTTTAATGATAGGTGGTGACACAATTCAACCCTAAAAATTCTTGGTACAATAATTTTTTAACAATAATAATTATTTAGCTGTGTAAATTGTGCAACTTAATTGATTATACTTATGAGCTAGTCCAAGTCGCAAACGAATATGACTTTCTCTTTTTCTTTTTTTTTCAAATATGATCTGTGTAGTGAAGTATGAGTTGAGAACCTCGTAACATGCCTCTAATTTTCTTGATAATATGTTATTTCCAGCCACAAAATTCACATCATATTGTCGCCTCTACATCTAACAGTGGAGCGGTTACCAACTACTAGAGTTTATCAAACAATATGCCAACAAATATTAATCACATGAGTGCTTACGTTGCGACGCATAACTATACGGTCAATGGGAATTGTACTATGATGTTTGTTGGTGAGGGATACCTAAAGTTCAGGTAAGGGTTCCCGTCACTGCAAGCAGCAACAGAACAATCCTAAAATCCCTATTAGTTAACTTTGGTTACGAATCATGATTTTCATTGTTGACTTTCTCTATCCCCCACCACCACCACCACAGCCATATAGTTTTGTTTATTTTCAAAAACAACCCTACATGATTCCTTGTTTCACCTAATTTCTACTTTACACCTAATATTTTGTCTTAAGTCTGAACTTAAAGAACATAAATGTTTAGATTTTCATGCAATCTGTTCATTATTTTTTTTAAACTTTTAGAAATGTAGTAGAACAAATTTTTCGAATATTTTTTTATTTTTAACTTTGAAAATTCAAATGATAATCACAGTTTTTTTTTTAAACATATATATAAATTTTGGTTAATACTTTTTCATTATAATATTTTCAACAAACAGCCCAAATATTTGCCTAATTTTTATTTAGACCAAATTTTTGTTATTTTGGTGTAATTCATTTACATTTAACTCTTAGAATGACCAAATTTATTTGCGGTAATATTTTAATGACTAATTTGATTTGAATTCTACTACAAAATTATTATTTTAATCTAAATTTCATAGTTTAAATAATTATTTTTAAATAAATTAATTTAAAGTTAGAAAAAATAAAATGTAAAAATATTTGTAGATATATAAAAAACACGTGGGTAAGGGTAACAAGATAAATTGTTTTAAATAAGGTGGTAATAAATAAATACTTTATTCATATTCTACATGATGTCGTCCGTCCCTAATAATTGATTAAACATATTAGTTTCTTATTAATTGTATATAACAAATTTAATTGATTATGAAATATTATATTTGATTATAATTCTTCTAAGAATTTGAAAACACTTAAAACTTTTTTATGTTTTAATTAATTATTAAACTAGATAATCAATTATACTATTCTAAATCCTCTAAAATACACTTTATTGTAAGAAAATCTTTAATTAGAAATCAACTTTAGAAACCGAAAATAGTTATTCATATTAGGGATGTCAACGGGGCGGGTAGAATATGAGGATTAGCTCCCATATACCCTACCCACTGGATAAATATACGTCCCATACCTGTACCTATATCCGTATGGGTATCCGTTATGCGGGTATCCGCATATTTTCTTAAACTCCACGAATATCCACGGGTACTCGTGGGTATTTTATTAAAAGAAAATTTTAATATTTAACAACAAATTTTAAATTTTAAATATAAATTCAAATAAAAATATAATGCATAATATTTATAAATTTTAATCAAAGTGCAAATAACCCATTTAAATAGTGTTGAATGACATTTTACAAATAAATGGAGATTTTTTAAAACCAGTTGATAAAAAATAACTCATTCAAAATTAATGTGTTAATATTTTAATCAAAGTTTTTAATTTTTTAATTTTTTAATTTAAATTAGAGTATAGCGAGTACGGATATCATGGGTACAGATACTATGATACTCGTACCCGCCTCATTAACATACATGTATAAAAAATATCCATACCCGTTACCTGCGGGTATCCATTTTCAATATTTATTTTCTACTCGTTGCGGGTTTTATCCGCGGATACCCATGGGTACGGATTTTTTTAACATCCCTACTCAGTACATCACTACAGTGACAAATTTAGATACCAATTTACAAAATTAAAAATTATTTGTTAGTAAAATAGTCACTATTATAAATAAAAAAACTATAATTGGCACTAATTAATGGGTTAAATATGTTTTTGGTCCCTTAACTTTTAGTGAATTTTAGAATTAGTCCATTTCGAAACTTTGGTCAATTTAGTCTTCACCTTTTGAAATGTGTGGATTTAATCCTTTTAATCAAATTTTGTTAGGTTTATTTGATGTTTCGTACGCACTTCAGGGTTGTATTTGAGTTGTTTATACTGTTTGACACATTTTTATTTTAATGTTAAGTCAAATACTATTGTGAAACGCGTTTGAAATGTCAAATAAACTTAACAAAATTTGATTAAAAGGACTAAATCCACATATTTCGAAAGATGAAGGACTAAATTGATCCAAGGTTTTGAGATGGACTAATTCCAAAATTCATTGAAAGTTATGGGACCAAAAACATATTTAACCCCTAATTAATTAGATATTATTTTAGAAACTAATTCATTTTGGTAGCTAAAATTTAGGTATCTAATTTTTAGTAACAATTTTTCTTTGGTAGCCAAAACCATGGTAGTTAATTTTAAAGGCCAATTTAGTGACTAATTATAATTTTTTATCCATAATCGTGATTATTTTAGTAACCAATAATTCTTAGTTTTGTAAATTGATATCTAAATTCATCACTATAGTTACTAATAATTATTGGTCACTAAAATTGGTCATTATTTAAAAATTTTCTCGTAGTGTTTTAATTAGTTATAGATAAACATAATTGATTAAAAATACTTAAAAAGAACTTTTATACTTGATTTTAACTTTTATAATATATTGTTTGTTGAATTAGAAAGACTTTATAAATACCTTGTGTGAAAACATAAACATAATTAAAAAATAAAAACAAACTGTACATCTTCAATATTAACAACATCTTCGAAATATCTTAATCTTAATCAACCCGAGTCAGAATTCTGTTGTATTCTGCCAAGACAGTCTCAATCATAATTTAGCTAATTCTTCTTGACGAAATTTGGCCAAATTTGGCTTAGTCGACCTCGTCCAAAAATTGGTCAAATTCGGTCAAATCGACTTTGGCCGAAATCGGTCAAGTCAGCTTTGGTCAAAATTTTGCCAAATTCGACTGAATCAGTCCTGACCAAAATTTAGCCAAATTCAACTAAGTTGACATCAATCGAAACTTAGCCTAATTCGGCCAAATCGGCTCTAGCCGAAATTTGTTGAAGTTGACCCCGATTTAAATTCGATTGATTTGGCCTTGGCCAAAATTTGGCCAATTTCAACTAACTCAACTTAGACCAAAATTTGCTTGAATTATGTCTAGTTGGTCCCATTAGATATTCGGTCGAATTCTCCAACAAAAAATTTAGTAAAATTCGATTGAGTCGGGCTTGATCGAAAGATCGAGACTAGCTAACATGGGCACGAGATCAAGATGGGTTGGATTAGATCAAAGGTAGAGACGGATTGACCTGAGTCAAATATTGAGAAGGTGTGGCCTAAACCAACGTCGAGATGGACTAGTTGAAGCCGAGGATAGAGATGGGCTAGCTAGAGCCAAGGGTTGAGGTTAGTTGGACTGGACTAGAGATTGAAATGAGTTGGATCAAGTTAAGGTTAGTTGGACTGAGCTAAGGATTGAGATGGGTTGAATCGGGTCGATGACATAAATCTTACAAAATTCATTTAAATTTCTTTTATAAAATATCAATTTTAAATTTTGAACTTATCCAAATATGTAAATCTAAATTTAAATCTTCATACAAATATTTAGATTTTTGTTTCAAAAGTATCCAACTTGGTTCTTCAATAAACATAGATTTGGATCCAAAGTTTCATCCAATTATTTAAATTTAAAATGAATCTAGATTTGATCTTCACATATCCATACCCACCCCTTACAGTTATTTAATGAAAATTATGATAGTTATAACATCGATCTAATTGGACGTTACAGTTTCTAGTAGAGGTTTATCGTGTGATTTGTTGAAAATAGTTTGATATTTGTTTCAATCGCAAGAAATATAAAAGATATTAGATTTTTGCTCCAGCAATATAATTAATTAAGATATGCGCGCGAGATTGGTTCTTTGTGTGATGATGGATTGGAAGAGAAATGGTGGAAGAGACAAGAGTGTGGTGTCCATGAAATTGTATCATTTAATAAAATAAAAAGATGTATTAACTTCATTTTCAATTTGATGATTAGTTAGATAAAATTTGCACTATTCCCTCCCCTTTTAAATGTCGCATTTTGAAAATTTATAATTTTTATTTAATTGTAATTTCCGAAGTTCAAAACAAAATTAATTATTTTTTATTATTTATATCTCAATCTTTAACCGATATATATGCATAGAGATTTTATTATATTTATTGGTTTTCCCCCTAAAAGAATACCTAAAAAAAAGAGAGACTAAATGAAAAGTTGGTAATATTTAATTATTACAGAGAATATTTAATAACTTAAAAAAATATAGCCTATTATATATATTTTTACTGGTTTAAAATGTTTTTCTCAATAAATAAAAATTAACATTTTAATTTTTTCAAAAAATAAGGAAAGTGCCCTTGAATAAACAACATCTGGGGTTTGTGATTTAAAATTGTTCAGAAAAAAAGAAAAAAAGCATTGTTGAAGAATGTAAGAATGTGCATATAGGCATGCATATAGGATAAAGTATAGGATATTAGGTTGTGTTGTTAAGGGTGAAAAGAGTATGAATTGGATTAGCAATGAAGTGAGGGAAGATAATTGGTCTTGCATGAATCTTGAGTACGTCAGAGAATCTAAAAGAACGAAAGAATACGTGCATGGAATATGGAATATGGAATATAATCTATCCTCAAATCAATGCCTCTCATCATGCTGTCGTCTCCCCTTCTGTTTTTCTTCCCCTTTCAGTCCACAACATTGCTCCCACCACCTATGCCAACCATTTCAATTTCTAGTATAGACATTTTTTAGTGTATCATACTGGCCCATTCATGCGTGTTTCTTCTTGCACCATCACTCTTTTCTCCTTGTCTTATACTTGGTTTGGTATGGATAAGTGTTTACTTTTTCGGAGGAATAATTTGGATTTTATTTTCGTCATTTTAGATGTTTTGGAGCAAAATTTTCAAACACAACATCACAGTATTATTTTGTCGATTATTAGATTAATTGTACCTTAATTTCTTTTTTTACTTAAATAGATCGAGAAGATTGACCTTCTTTAATGTATATGATTATTGTTCCGATCCAAGAACGATTGGGTTTAAAATATTATTCATTTTAGAGTTTAAAACTTTGTTATGATTTTATTCTTAAAATACGGATTAGAGAATTAAGGGACGAATGCGTATTTAAAGATTCCTAAATGATCTGAGAGTATTATATATAAAAAATAGCTGTTCACATAAAAAAATTAGTATCATTTTCGTCATAAAACTTTAAATTTAATATTTGTGGGTTTTGTTTTCTTTTATATCACTCATCTTTTTATTTCTGTTCAAAATAAAAACTTTTATCGTTTAACAATTTCTTAATTTAATACTACTTAAATTTTTAACAATTTTACTTTCATACATGTTTTTCATGTTAATAAAGAGACATTGTGAACAAAAGGAAAGACCGAAAATAATATGTACTCTTTTTTTTGTTCATTTTATTCAAAAACATTGTTTATATTTTAAAAAAGAGCTATAAGTATAAGTACGGTTTTGACGGCTCACTAGATAATAAATTATCAACATCTATTAATTCAAAAAATTAATTATTTATATTTCATTCATTTGTGCTGATAAAGTTAATCAAAATCATGCAATTTTCATACCCAAACCAAACAATCTTCTACTTTCTTTGATATGAGTGATTTATTAGATCTGATTTGATAGCAATCATAGAAAAATTTTGAAACAGAAAATTGCGCGTGAAATGAACAGAAATGGTTGATTCACATCTACACTTTTTTAATTAATAATAATAATAATTATTAACAATTAATAAATAATTTATTTTATATTTATATTAAAAAAATACATATATTAACAATTACGATACTACGCTAAACAAAATAAATTATCAACCTTTATTGATTCAATTAAATCAATTTCATATATACTTATAAAAATTTTCCCATTCTCTTATTAAACCAAGTTAACTCTTTTTTTGTCCTCAAAGCATTCCAAAGTGATGTTTTTCCTTTTTCATCACCGAACAAAAGAAAGTATAAGGAAAATAAAGGCTTAAAGATGAATTTAAAAATAGTTTAATCACACTATTATTCTTGTACAATATCCCAATGATGATTTTAATTTTATTTTTTGGATACACCAATTTAGTCTTCCAGTTCTAAAATTAATAGTACGAATTTCACTTTCACGTTTCATTTCATATTTTGTTATTGAGTGCTCTCTTTCACTGATTTGACAATACAGGTGACACTTGCATAGACAATTGATGGTCATTCTAATTTGATTGATAGAACCTATTATATATTTTTAAGAACAACAAAATTTACAACGTATTTTTATTTATACTGTATAAATTTTACGTATAGCATCATTGTTGCAATAGTTAATTGCAGTCCCTACCAGTTATAAGTGTATTGAATTACCTTTCTTGGTTTCTTTCTTTTTGTGGAGCCTTGCAATTTTGCGTCACTCACCTTTATGATGTGTGCATGGATGAAGAAAAAATTACTGATTATTGATTTTTTTATTTTTTATTTCAGTATTAAAATTTATTTTTACGGTAATATTTCGTATTTACTTTCCTTATGTTTCCTTTTACCATTACAAGAATGGTCGGTATTACAAATGGATTAAGTCGGATGTACATCATTAAATTTTATCCGTAAATTTTGTTCATAAATTTCATTAATAATTTATAATAATAATTATTATTATTGATGAATTTATATGTTAGTAGATTTCGTCGATAGAAATAGTGACACATTTTTTGTTTTGGATTTTGATAAATTCTTGTAAAATTTATCAGTAAAATCTGTTGATAATTGCTGACAAAATAAGAAGAATTGTGTTACAAGATTTTGATGATGACAACCACAAGGAATCTCAAGCAAATATTGAAAGATCATTTTGTTATTGCTTAAAGCCTCTTGTAATAAGTTCTTGTTTGTATTTAATATGTAAAAGTTAGCTTAGAAATTCATAAGACACCAGCTTGCACTTAACCTCTGGGAATGTTTTTTTGCTTTTCAAAAAACGCATTGTGATAATCGATTATCATAATGATTAAGTTAATCTCTCCGTTTAAGAGATTAACAACTAGACGTAAGGTCTTTGATCTGAATTAGTATAAATACTTTGTGTTAATCTTCTCTTTCCCTATTGTCTTTATTAATCTTTAGTTACATTAAAGGAAAGAATTTTTAATTGAAATGGTAAATTTTGGGAAAATTTTTGTAGCATTGTTTTTTATTAATTAAACCAATTCACCCTCATCTTGGTTGTTGTCCTACGCAAACATTCCGCTGCGCGATTCTAACAATTGGTATCAAAGCTTGCATTGATAGTTTTTCAAAACAAATTCAAAATGGTTAGACAAATCAAACTTTTGCTGAGGGTACTTCTATTAATAGATCTCCACTTTTTGTTGGTGAAATTACCTGTTTAGGAAAATTAGGACGCAAATATTTTTGGAATTTGTTGATTGGAGTATTTCAGATGTTGTTGTAAATGGTATGTTTATTCCTGTTATAACTGTTTATAATGTTCAAGAAGCTCAACCCTTTACTCAATGGACTATAAAAGTAGAAGAGCCCAATATAATGTAAGGGCAAGAAATATAATTTTGTCTACTTTAACCCTTGATGAGTTTTACAAGATATTTGTTTGCACTAGTGCGAGAGAAATGTTGGAGATATTAATATTAACCCACGAAGGAACAAATGATGTAAAACGTGCTCGGAAGAACTTATTGATTCATGATTACGAGATGTTTCGAATGTAGGGGAAACCATCTTTGTCGTGCAAAACGATTCACACATATCAAGGAAGAAAGAAAAACATTACATTCTAGGCTGAGATTGTCAAAGGCAAAAGGCCCAAAGAAGATGAACACTACGACGATAACGAGAACTTGAGCCTTATGATAAAGAAATTCCCAAAATTTATGAAGGTCAAAGGAAAATGTTAGATCAAGAGCAATAAAATTGAGAATCAAGGGTCTTAATCAAACTTCAAGTGCTATGGATGTGGAGAAATAGGATATGTCAAAGCAGATTGTCCAAATGGCAAGAGAAGTGAAGAAAAGAAAGGAATAAAATTTTTCAAGAAAAAGGCTTTTATTGCTTGGGATGAAAATGACTTAAGCTCCTCAAACTCAAGTGATTCAGATGAACATGCACATTTTTGTTTAATGGCCAACAATGAATCATCTAGAAGCCAAATAAGTGTCTCTGGCTACAATAATGATTATGATGATCTGTATGATGCATTTCAACAACTACTTCATAAATCTAGTAAATTAGATGTTGCTCATAAAAAAATTAAAAATGATTTTAAAGATATACAAAATAAATTTGAAAAATCTCTCTTAAAGAAGTAGTTTTGAAAAATAAAATTTCAATTTTAGAAAATTAAGAAACTACAAATGTTAAGTTGCATCTTGTAAAAGTTACATGTTTGATATTAATAGTCTTGAGAAGCAACTTCAAGATGCAACAAGTGGTAAATTTTTTGAAAAACCAATGTGACATTAAACATTATGGTATTCCATTTGGAAAATATACATGAGTGCCTATTGTTAAATGATTTTGTTGTATCTCTAACCCTAAGGACCCAAATATGTTGTTGGGGACCTAAAAGCTTTTTCTTCTATTTGTAGGAATCTTCAAAATTTAGAAAGTCTATATGGTATCTTGACAGTGGTTGTTCAAGCCACGTAATTGGAGATAAGAAGAAATTTATAAATTTCAAAAGAAAGGAATAAGGCTTTGTCACATATGGGAATAACAACAAGGGCAAGATACTTGGAACCAATAATGTTGGTAGGGAAGATACCTTAGAGATTAAGGACGTCCTACTTGTTGAAGGACTAAACCACAATCTTCTAAGTATTAGTCAACTTTGAGATAAAGGACTTAAAGTTATATTTGAAAGTGACTACTGAACCATTCACCATAAGGACTCAAAGGATAAAAATCTTTGGTGGAAATTTTTATGCTCTTGTAATTGTTGATTACTCAAGATTCACATAGACTTTCTTTCTTACATTGAAAAGTGAAGCATTCAAAGCTTTCAAGAAGTTTGCAAAATTGATTCAAAATGAAAATGGTTTGAAAATCAAAATTTTGAGAAGTGATCATGGAGGTGAATTTCAAAAGGAATATTTTGATTTTTTTTTAGGAAAATTGCATTTCACATGATTTTTCTACACCTAGAACTCCACAACAAAATGGAATTGTAGAAAGGAAAAATTGATCTTTAGAGGAACTTGTTAGAATGTTCCTAAGTATTTTTGGGTTGATGATGTAAGTACTGCATGTTGTGTTTTGAATAGAATGCTTATTAGGCATATCTTGAAATTACTCCTTATGAACTATTTAAAGGTAGAATGCTTATTACTCCTAAGTATTTAAAGATTTTTGGATGTAGATGTTTTATATTAAATAATGGAAAAGATAATTTGGGAAAATTTTATTCTAAAGCAGATGAAGCCATATTCTTGGGATATTCTCATACTAGTAAAACATATTGAGTCTTTAATGAAAGAACTTTAAATGTAAAAGAATTTATGCATGTTGTTTTTAATGAAATTATGGACCTTGGGAGAACCCTCTTGAATTAAATAAGTTAAATGCAGGTGATGAATGTAACATCCTGACCGGATATCACGAATTTAAATAATAAAATAAGAAAATAATAAATAAAATTCATTTAATAAAATATCATTTCCTAAAAACATGAAAAAATCAAAACATTTATTAACTCCGAATTTATTCCAAAATCCATAATTTTAAACTTAATTACAATACCAAAGTCTCATAATGTAAAAGTTTACAACTGATTCAAAAACATAATAAAAACTCTGATAAAAGGCTCTATGCCTCACCAGATCCACCTGCAACATCATCTACTCAGTGTAATGTAATACACGATCATCGCCAAACACAAGCATATAGGGTGAGCTTACAATAAAACAAACATATACATATATTTACACCAGATAAATCATTCAAGTACACCAAAGGAATTCCTACCCTTTGGTTCCACATCACATGGCCACCACCATGTTACCCGTGTTCTACGTCTTTTGATGAATACCTCGAGATGTCTTGCTGCCACACCTACCAGCCACAATTGGTAGAGCACGTGCAAAAAATCATGCTACGGACCACACTCTGTAACGCCAGGTGGAGTTCCTAATACATTCGTAACCTCCCAAGACAACCAAACTCGTCAGCTTAATACTGAGGAGGGCAATCTAACTGGATTCATCCATACGCGCCACAACACACATACTTACACCAGCAACACTTGCCAACCCGAGCCACAACTCAAGAGTTCCTCATGTTCATCTGCCATCTCGAGCCATAACTCAAGAGATGCCATTCTGAGCCACAACTCAAGGAATGCTGCGTGCTTAACCTTTATCCCAAGCCATAACTCAAGGGATACGTTCTAAACCACAACTCAAGCAACACTAGCAAGCCGACCTTCGAGATATCACCAAAGCCTTGTAGACCACACACAACCAAAGCATGCAAAACACAAGTCTGGCCTCTGCATTATCGCTTGGCGCTGCTCTAGAGTCGCTAGGCAGTCTAGAAGTGGGTTTCGCCTGGCGCTGCTCCAAAGCCATTAAGCGAAACCTACTTTCAGACCGTCTGGTAGGGGACACGTACCGCCAGGCGCCAAGCGCCTCAAAGATCCTGACGTGCAAACATCGCCTAATGGGACCCTAGAAGTGGAGAGTTTATCCTTTTTTCAAGTTGTGGAGAGTTTAGAAACCCTAGAAGTTCTAAAGAAGCTAGAGAGGTAGAAGCATGGTAATTATGGAGTAGAAACCTCCAAGTAATGGCATTTAATGGCCATTTACATTTTATTTCTTTATTTCCGTTTTCTAGTATTTTTTATTTATTTTGGGCTAAAAATTGAGCGAGTTAGTTGAATTAAGGAAGAAAAAGAAAGCCATTTTCATGTGGCAGCTGAGGGAGGCTTGTGAGAGCATTGAATTGTGACCTAAGGAGAGAAAAAAGTGCTAGGGAGAGTTCTTTTGGGTGAAGGCCAGGGTTGGACCAATTTCGGATCAAGAAGGATTCTAAAAGTGCTTTTGGAGTAGGAAATCCAGGTAAGGGGAGTTGTACCTATGTGTTCCTTTCATGTATTATATGTTTCGTGGTGTGTTAAAGCCTGTATGACCCTTTTCTCTTTCGTTTTCGCTGAAAAATCAAATTCATGGGTTTCTACCCAGAAACCACATAACAATGTTCTTGGCCCGCTAGCCAACTCATACAGTGAGAACCTATTTTCTGGGTTCTGCCAAGAAATTGTTTGGCAGTAATGAAGGCCCACTAGGCGACATAAACTAGGTTGGTTCGTTTTCTACGTTTTAGCGGGTTCTTTGGTATCTTTGGATATTCTATAAATTCTTGTACCCTTACGTGATTGTGGATTGATTTAATTGATTGAGAATTTCCACTATTGATGATGTTTTGATGATTGGATGATTGCATGAACATGAGGGGTTCATGTTAGGGTTGAGAATGAATTCAAAACATGATAGTCAGGGTTTAACTATCGTACATTTGAAATTGTATGAGTAATTAGATTTGTATGATGCTTGAAACGTGACTTGATGTGGTTTTTGTGAAATTGGATAACTAGATCGCATTTTTTGGGGAATTAAGGTTTCTCACTGGTGCAAAGTCGGAGTTCTACCAAAGAACCATGATGCACCGCCTAACAACAAGGGTGTACCGCTAGGCGACACCCAAAGAGCGCAACCGAATGAGTGTTTGTTGTGTGTTGGTGCGGGATAGGTGCTTAGACGAATAATTAGTTGTGAATGCATGGGTTAAGGATGTAAAATGGATAGATGGGTATTGTTGTGGGTTTAATGCATGGAATATAATTTTATGGTGATGCTAAACTTGATTGGGTATCATATATTGGAATAGTTGAACTGTACTAGGTGATGTTTGAGGTAAGATATGATTTTGAGTGAGTTGTAGGCAATATTTAGTTTATGTTTTGGAAGTTCCTTATGAGCAAGTTGTATTCCTTGTCTAAGTTAAGTGTGTCTTGTTTTAAATTGGTGAATACTTGTGAATATAGCTATGATTGATGCATAAGAGGTGTGAAGTGCTATATTAAATCATATTGGTGTATAGGAACATGTACTAAAGTAATATGGATCTTGTTGTTTGTGAATTTTATGATGAATAGGAAGGATCCTTTGATATTTGCATAAGTTGATATTAGTCAAACTGGGAATGGATGTGAGCTTATACAAGATTGATGTATATGATGTGTGATAGTGTAAAGTTAAGGCATGTTGAATTGTATGAATACGCAATTTGGTATTTTGAGTTGTGCTTATGATGATCGGTTATGATGTGTTAGAATCTATATTATAGTGCTTAAAACTAGTAAAGTTCACGTTACTGGTGCAATGCTTGGCATTGCGGATTGGACCACCAGGCGATAGCTATAGATAGGGGGTCTTGTGAAGTGTGGTTCCCGACGGTGTACTGGAACCGCCAGGCGGTCAGCACTGTAACTTCGCCTGGCAGTGCTTAGGTTGCACCAGGCGATAGTGTAGTGGCAATTTGTGCTTGTGGTGTATTTTGCATGCTTAGTTGTGATGGTCTTTGGTTTGGAATATGCTTGCATGTATTATGAGCGGGGAGGTTCGTAATTAAGTTGGAGCGCATGATTAATATGGACAGGGAGGTTCATATTGGATGTACTCTTGTGTGGGCATACGAGCGAGGACGTGTGTATATTCCGTGCTCACACTTGAGGGTGTTACGAGCGGGAAGGTTTGTAACTGGATGTGTTCACGCATTTTGGACTACGAGCGGGAGGTTCGTAGAGGTTGGACTACGAATGGAGAGGATCGTGGAGGTTGGACCACGAACAGGCAGGTTCGTGGAAGCATATGATATCCCTATGGCCATGGTCGAGTATGTGCACAATATGAATAGATGTGCTAATCTAATATAGGTTTTAAGACTATAGTTTAATATGTACCTCATGGTATAAAAGTCTTTAAAAATGAAAAATTGGCTAAGTCAAATTGATTTGGGTGAGGTGTCTATATAATTATTTATGCATGTATATTCCTTTATAAACTTACTCTTTCTGTTTGTGTTTGGCGATGATCATGTGACTTGTCACACGAGAGCATATGTGACTCCAGGTGATGATGGCGATGCTTAGATGCAGAGTTGCGGGATAGCTTTGGATTTTACTTAAGGATTATATTTTGGAAAGTTATGTAAGTTTCTTTTAAGTTTGTTTAGATTTTGGATTTGTAATCAATAACTTATGAGGTATTGTTATTTTATACGCGGTTAAAGTTTTAAATTTACCGGCGTTCAGGAATGGTATCATATGTTTAGATTTTAATTTAATTATAATTTGCTTTACCAAGTTATATCCACCTATGGTGTTACAATAACCTTCATTCAAAAGTGGAATGATTGCTTCCAAGAGGCACAATGATTTTGGTGAAAATCATTGCAAGCAACATTTCATCCACCTTAAGTCCAAAACATGAAAAGTTCTAATTTCTCAACTAGACCTTCTTAGACACTACTTGTAGTACTACATCTTGTTGAATTCTCCACTAAACCAATTTCCCATTTCCTTAGTTGCACTCCTCTTTGCCTTAGACCACGTCCTTCCATGCCTTCTTGGATATCTCCACCTGCACACTCTTAACGCAGTAAAACCTGAACTACAAGTTGGTGAAAAACACTGTCACTAAGTTAGGGTATATTTTTTTCGAGAGCTCAAGGAAGGATTTTAAGCCTTTGATTTTTGAGTTGCTAATGCATGAGAAAACATTTTGGGGAGGTTAATTTGCTTTCTCGTCATCTCTATTAAGAACACTTGGATCTTGTCTTTGTTGCCATCAAACCAAATTTAAATCCTCCCTTGGTGCTCACTATTTGTAGAGGTTGGGGTAGGAGGAGTGAAGTGTTCCTCCTTAGACTAAACACGATGTTATTGACATCTAGGCATATTGACTTTAGGTTTTTGCTTTAGCTAAAAGGGATGAATGCAGATAGAGATTTGCAAATGCAGTATTTTTAGATGAAAACATTGAATGCAAAATCAACCAGTTAAATTGTGCAATATTATTGTATTTAATTATGTTTATGTAATCAAGGTAGATTAAATGCATTAGATTTTCTGTATCATAATAAATCATTGTATTTCCAATGAATTTTTATGAGTGGATCAATCAATTTAGATCATGTAAGGTGCATGCACATTAGAATCACACAACATATAAGCTTAATGGTCTATGCAATCTGAAAAGCAACAAATAATTGATGTAATAGCTGTTACAAAGAGATTGTACATGATCACGTGATAATGGATTTGACCCAATCAACTATTGAATCTGTTTTATGCAAATATTTGGCATTTAAGTTAAATGAACACATAGATTTGTAAAATCACCAACTTAAAAGTCTATCAGATCATACTTTTTGCACACAATATCTGTTTAACTGAAATCAACACATAGAGTTATAAAATTAATAGGTTAAAAATGTGTACGATTATACTTCTTGCACACAGTAACTGTTTAAGTGAAATCAACACATAGAATTGTAAAATCAACATGTTTATAAATTTGTAAGATTATACTTTCTGCACACAGTAACTGTTTAAATGAAATCAACACATGTAGTTATAAAATTAACATGCTAGAAATATATCAAACCACATTTTTCATATCCGATATTCCTAATTTAGTTCTTAGCTTGTTAAACGTATCACGAGCTAATGGTTTTGTGAACAAATAAACTAATTGATTTTTTTAACAAACTTAATTTCATAACACCTTTTAACACATGATCTCAAATGAAGTAATGTCTTTTTTCAATGTTTTTAGTTTTAAAGTGCTATATTGAATTCTTAGTTAGATTTATTGTACTAGTGTTATCACAATACAAATATACCTTTACAAATTTCACTTCATAATCCAAGAGTTGATGCGTAAGCCATATGATATGTTCACAACAATGGCCCGCTGCAATATATTCTACAACAACTATAAAGAGTGCTACACATGCTTGTTTCTTACTATTCCATGATATCAAACTCGAGTCAAGTACACAACATGTTCCACTTGTGCTTTTCCTATCCAATTTGTGACATGCAAAGTCAGAATCTGAAAATCCACTTAGGCTAATCTTAGAGTTACCTGGATACCACAATCCAATCATGATTGTCCCTTTTAGATACTTGAGAATCCTCTTTGCAACTTTGTAGTGTGATTCCTTTGGATTGGATTGAAATCTTGCACATATACACACACTAAATTGGATATCTGGCCTACTTGTAGTTAGATAGAGCAAATAACCAATTAGCCCTCTTATTTGGTTGTATCAATTTTCTGTCCAACCTCATTTGAATCCATATAACTATTTGTAGTAGTTGGAGTGGCAACTTCCTTGTAGTTTTCAATTTCAAACTTTTTCAATAGGTCAAAATAGTATTTTGAATGGCTTAAAAATGTTCTCTGCTCAAGTTGTTTGACTTGCAGCCCTAAGAAGTAGGTTAGCTCACCCCATCATGGACATCTCGAATTCATCCTACATGATTGCAATAAATTCTTCACACAAGGAGTTATTATTTGAACCAAAGATTATGTCATCAAAATATACTTGAAGAAGTATCACATTACTTTCATGTTTTCTAATGAAAAGTGTTTTTATCAAAAACACCTCTAGCATACCCTTTTGATTGTAAAACGTTGGTTAGCCTTTCATTCCATTGACGTGGTGTTTGTTGTAAACCATACATGGTCTTTTTAAATTTAAAAACGTGATGAGGGTAAAAATTATCTTCAAAACTAGGTGGTTGTGATGCATACACTTCTTCATTCAAGAATGCATTTTTAACATCCATTTGAAACAATTTGAAATTACGAAGGCAAGCATATGTCAATAACAATCTCACAACTTCTAGCCTAGCAACATGTGCATATGTTTCATAAAAATCAATTCCTTCCTCTTGATTATAACTTTTAGCTAGTAACCTAGCTTTGTTTCTAACTACTTTACCATCTTTGTTTTATTTCTAAACACCCATTATGTATCAATTATATTCATGTCATCACTTTTAGGAACTAGAGACCATATATCATTCTAGTCAATTGATTAAGTTCATCTTGCATGGCAATAACCCAATTACTATCATTCAATTCATCATTCACATTTTTGGGTTCAACTTGTGATATAGATCCAACATGTTTGCAAAAGTTATTAAGCTTGCGTCTAGTAGATACTCCCTTATAAATATCACCAATGATGTCGTCCCTTGACAACCCTTTAGGAGTAGTCCAATCCTTTGGTAAGTTCTTGTGAACAAGAATTTTAGTTGATTGAATTTCCTTTTCTAACGATTCATTTTTTGTTCTAGCTTGCTTTCTGACAATGGTATCATCTTCATCTATATCAATTACCTATTCATCTTACAAATTTGAGTTAATTTCATCAAATAAAACATGTACAGATTTGTCAACAATCATAGTCTTTTATTATATACTCTATATGCATGACTATTTGTAGCATAACCAAGAAAGATTCTTTCATAAGCCTTTTCATCAAACTTACCAAGTTTTTCTTTGCCATTATTTAGAATGAAGCATTTATAGCCAAACATCTTTAGGTGAGTCAAAACAGGCCTTCTACCTATGGAAAGTTAATAGGGATTTTTCTTTAAAATACTCTTAATCAACACACGATTTAAAACATAGCTAGTTTTTTTAACTCCATAAGCCCAAAAGTACATTGGAAATAAAGTTTCATTCAACATGGTCATAGCAAGTTCTTCAAGTGATCTATTCTTTCTTTCAACAACTCTAATTTGTATTGGAGTTGTAGTAGTAGAGAAATTTGTTTTATTTCATGTTTTTCACAAAAGTTTTCAAACTTTTCATTTTAAAACTCTCCTTCATGATCACTCCAAATAGAAACAATTTAAGAACTTGTTCCGCGTATAAGAGCCTAATGTCCACTTAAACAATTTTGTCCAATCTTCAGGTCTTCACTCCAATCTTCCATTCGGTGCTTCTGTCGCTCGCTTGGTTTACCTACCGATTAGGTACCTGCTAAAAAGCTTTCAATGCTTAAGTCAACAATGGGTCAATTGGTGTTAGCAATTAATGTTGCAATAAATGCGAGAGAAAAGTCTCAATAACCATACCTTTCACTTCTATTTATAGTTTTCTGGATGGGCCCGTGATTACGTTTGGTCTAATCATGGCCCAATTGCATTTTAAACCTAATTACGAACCCATTTTATAATAATTACTACGAAACTATTTAACCTGTTGCGGTCGTCACTTAGTAGGGATGGCAACGGGGCGGGGTGGACACGAGTTTCGCTATCCTATACCCATCCCCATAGAAAAAATCCATCCTCATTCCCATGCCCAAACCCAACGGGTATCAAATTTTTGTCCCATCCATATCCCCACTGGGTAACGGGTATAATCTCGTACCCAAACCCATACCCATACCCGTTTTCTTATTACTTCAATATTAATTTTAATTAATTTTTATAAAATAATAAAAAAATTTATAGTAATGGAAATATAATACTATCAAATATTCAATATTAAAAGAATGGTTGTTTCTTCGATATCAAATACTTTAAAATAAATTATAATTATTTACATTTTAGATTATAATACCAAGTAAAATTTCATGAGAACCAAAACATTTATTAAATTTGCAAATATTAATGAAACATAGTTGATAAAATAATTTTTTTTAAATATAAAAGGAAAATAAATATTCAAATTAAAATATATTTTAAATGTTTGTTTACTTCAATCTTTTAAATTCTAATGAATCTCTTTTTTATACACTAATAAAAGTTATAATACATCATTTGATCAAAATGATACAAAGAACAAATAATAATCATAATAAAAGTTTAAAATAATTTATAATTGCATACATTTTAGATTATAATACCAAATAAAATTTCATGAGAACCAACACATTTATTAAATTTGCAAACATTAATGAAACCTAGTTGATAAAATTAAAAAAAAATTAAAAATATAAAAGGAAAACAAATATTCAAATTAAAATATATTTTAAATGTTTGTTTACTTCAATTTTTTAAATTCTAATGAATCTCTTTTGTATACACCAGAGGCGGAAGAATGAAGGGACAGGGAGAAGCCACGGCTCCCCCAACCATTTTTTTTTACCTTATTTTTTATATATTTAAAAAATAATATTTATAAATTATTACTTTATTTATATTAGTTAATTTTTATTTTATTTTATTTTCTATATATTAAAAAATATATTTATATATTATTACTTTATTTATATTAATTAATTTTTATTTTATTTTATTTTCTATATATTAAAAAATATATATTTATATATTATTACTTTATTTATATATTATTACTTTATTTATATATCATTATCTTATTTATATTAATTTAGTTTGTAAAATCTTTTTTAAAATTTAAAAATCACTTTTTTTCTCTATTATAATTTTTTATACTTTTTTATTTGGTTTCTCTCTTCTGTGCCTCCATCTCTTTTTCTCATTTTATTTCTATTTCAATTTTCACCATTAATTCCTTATGATTTTCAAAATCAAATTGCACTACGGCAAAATTGAAGAGTTCATGAACATTTTGGACCGAACAATTTCTTCTTTTGAGTAAGTTCATCTTTTCCTTTTTTTTTTTGAAACAATATGTTTTTCTCTTGTAAGTGGCTTTTCTACGCTCTAGGCATATCTCTATTTGTTAGAGATCATAAAATCATGCTTTAATTGTTGATCAAACTCTTCTTTGTGTAGATAAAGCTATTTTAGGCTTTGAAGTTGTGTAAGGGAAGAACAAGCTTAAGAATTTACTCTAAGGTAAGGGAAGCTAATCATTTAGAAGTTATTAGTTTTCTTAAAATATTGAGTCTTGCTTTTAAGATTTAATCTGGGGTATTCATAATTTTATCTTTGTGTAAATAGGTGAGAGGTGAAAAATTTATATTAGAAAAATTATTATAAAGAGTAAAAGAATTAATTCTTTTCTCAAGAGGAAGGCTTGTGATGAAGATGAAAAAAATGCATCTACGTCATCTAAAATTGAGAAACTTCATGAGAATCCAAATATTGAAGAAAATGAAAAACAACTCTCTAAAACTCCTAAAGTTACACATAATGAATTTGAAAATACTTTAGAACGTGGTCCGGGAAAGCGTCTTCAAATTTGGCAATATGCACCAAATCAAATTGATGAGGTACGAAGGGCTTATCTAAAATGCGGTCCATATCAAATGCGTCTAGAAAATTATTCATTATCTGGTAAAGATGATCATCCAAGAAGATTTCAGTACACATGGTTTAGCTTATTTCCTTCATGATTAGAGTATTCGCCATTAAAAGATGTTGCATATTGCTTACCGTGCTATCTTTTTAGTAAAAAACCAAGCGGATGACCTGGTTTAATAAAAAAAATAATTTATATATAACAAATATAATTTGGCTCCCTAAAAATTTTTGGCCAAGTTCCGCCACTAGTATATACTAATAAAAGTTATAATACATCACTTGATCAAAATGATACAAAGAACAAATAATAATCATAATAAAAAAAATTTAACATAGATCTTGTATCTTTTGAACTTCAATTATGTTGGATGGTGATAAAAAAATATTCATGACAATTACATTAAATTTTTATATCGTAGTAAATAAAAGTTATTTATACAAGTATAGTGAAAAAATTATAGTATGATTGATAATGAGTTAGAAAATAAAAAATAATTAGATAAAATATATCGAAATAATATTCTATATAATGAAAATAAACAACAAATAAAAACATTAAAAAATTAACAAATTTTTAGAAACAATTTGAGAGACTATTGAAAAAAATCGCACAAAGGAAAACAAATGTATAATTAAGGGTATGATAAGTTGAAAAATATCTTAGAGATCTAAGAAAACGTTTCAAATATCAACATATATACTCAATTGTTAAGAAAGAACAAAAAATGTTTTAGCGAAACAAAAAAGTTCTTCAAATGAAACAAAAACTAATAATAATAAGTAAAAAAAAATTATATTCCCTAGTACATGAAAGGTTTGTCCTATTAAATACTTAAATTGAGAGTATTGAACATTCTCATGTAAAATAAAAATATACAATAAATAAAAATATTAAAAAATAATAGAAAATACATATTTTTAACATAATTACATAAATATTATGATAAGATGAAAAATATAATTGAGATGATAATGAGTTTCATGACAAACCAAATAATTAGAAGAAATAAAGAAATAATATATATATATATATATATATATATATATATATATATATATATATATATATATATATATATATATATATATGTTCTTGCAGAGAACAAACAGATAAGTTAGGCACAAGCGTCACCTTACCCATGTACTCCGCTATCTCCTCAGTTGGTCTCTTCCCGGTTGGTACATGTCGGTTTGGACCCAGGAGGGGTTACCTGCAGAAGGGACTCCAAAGCTCAAGTGAGTCAAAACTCTCAAAAAGTTAAATCTGTGATTAATGAATGTGTACCTTTAATTACTGAGGTCCACGTGTATTTATAAAGCATTAATTATGTCTGGTTATCCCATGGGTCGAGCCTTGGCTTGGGCTCTAGCTTGGGCTGTAAGTGGGCCTAGGCCCTAACCCAGACCCTTAGGACCTATTGAACACGGGGGGCTTCGATTTTACTAAGTATATTGAGGTTGTCGACCTAAACCGACTACTTTCCTTGACGATTTGTGTTGCTCATGTGCTGTCTTAGGCAGGTTGTTCCTCTAGACGTCTAGGTTACCGGTTTTGGCCGGTTAGGCCAGCCTAGGCCGGTTACTTGAATGCTTTGGTATGGTGATCGTTTTATCATTATTTTGTTAAGTTGGCTTGGTGTGGTACACTAGTCCCCCAGCCTTGACCGACATAGGTGTCGGTCAAGGGTGATATGTGTTGATATGCTAGCAGAATCGGCTAGGTGTGATACACCAGTCTCCCAGCCTTTAAGTGTGATGAACAGTGTTAAGGCTGAAAAGTGGTAACCGTTTGAAGGTAGGTGAAGGGGTGTCAGGGGTCAAATCAGGAAGTTCTGGCGCTGTCGTTTTTAAGAGTCACGTCTCTTGTAATGATGGTGTCGATTGGTATGAGTTGTTGTTTTGGCGGGAAGGAGTTTTTGCCGTTTGGGATTCTGGCCTATAAATATGGATTTCAAAACAAGTGAGGGTTTACTTGGTTCATTTGCGAGAGTTTCGTATTCAGAAGTCTTGTGTGCGTTTACCTGTCCGACTAGTTCCCAATTTCAACCGACATCTTTCCGAAAAGACAAGAAAAGGTATGTCTAGTAGCGATAGCGTGTCGTTGTCCACATCTAGTAGTGAGAGTATGGGGTCGGAGAGGAGTAGAGGTAGGCAAGTTGATGAAGAGGGTACCAGTTCTGGATGTATGGTAAGTGGGATCCCCATGGAAACGGTGAGGGAGGTCCGAGAAGATCCCCCTGAGGAGTTGGCCGAGAGTGACTGGCCGGCCAAAGGTGGTTATGGGTGGGTGGCTGGCGATGTCCGCAACCAATCATCTTTATTTCGGTGGTCTCGCTTATTGAACTCCTGGCTGAACTATACGTCTGTCATCTCAAAGGGTGTAAGCGAGGATATCGTTTCCCTGGAGAGGGTTAGCGCTATTGACCGTGTGTGTCACGGCCAGGAGAGGGCTACGGAGAAGTTCTTCTACATGTACATGTGTCACTTTTCTCAGCTACATGTGCGGCTACCGTTAGATGATTTCACTATGGGTGTGTTGTGCGCGCTGAACGTGGCACCTACACAGTTGCACCCAAATAGTTGGGCTTACTTGCAAGCCTTTCGCATCTTGTGCCAATCTCTATACCTGGAGCCTTCTCCTTACGCTTTCCTGTACTTTTATGACACCGGACCCCGCCAGCCGACTACTTGGCTGTCTCTGATAAGTCGTCCTAGTATCAGCAGATTGGACGCATTTTCCCAGTCTTTCAAGCACTTTAAGGACAGGTACTTTAAAGTTGTGTTGAAGGAAGAAGGCAAGCCTTATTTTTTGAACGCAGATGGGAGTACAAAATTCCCATTTAGCTGGATGGGTACCCCTTCTCGGTACAAGGATATGGGGACCGATGAGTTGTCGGCAGGGGATAAGGAGGTGGTGGAGATCTTAATGAAGTTTGTTGATAAGTTGCCCACTAAGGGCTTAGTTAGAGTTTATAATTCGGTGCATCCGATTATAGATATTGGAGGTATCTGTTTGTTACTTAAACTGTGTTAATGATTCTAAGTTGTTTTAATCTGGGGTTTAATGTGTTATTGTAGGGCACATGGCGTAATCAGGGAAGAAGAATTTGGCGCTCTTCCAGTCGCTGAGGAAGGAGATGGCCGCTAAGGCTAAGGCAGCTGGGAAAGTTGACATTCCCAATTTGCAAGAGTCTGTGGTGGAAGTGCATGTACATGGTGGAACGAAAAGGAAAGCTGAGTTGCCGCCTCGCACCGACAAGGGGAAAGATGTGAAGAAAGTGAGGGCGGTCTTGCTCGGGGCGTGGTCGGCCAGTGGGGCAGGATCGGCTAGTGGGGAGAAAGGACCAGAGTTTGGCTTAATTGAGTTGCCGAAAATATCTATGAGAAAGGATATCACGATCAACCTCCCAAATACCATTATAAACTCAATTGATGGTATGGAGGCGGATCATATCGTAAGGACAATGGTGGAATTTGGGAGCAAAGCCTTGATATTAAGTCGCCGTGTAGGGTCTTTATATTGACGGGAGGTGAAGGAGGGAGGTCGGGAGAAGGTGGAAGAGCTGCAGGGGAAAGTCGACAAGCTTGAGGAAGAGAAGGCTGCATTGAAGAAGGAGAAGTAGGGTTGGGAAGAAGAGAGAAAGAGGTTGGCAACGTGGAAGGTTCGTTGTTTGGATTTAGAGGGAAAATTGAATAAGAGGATAGGGGAGTTGGAGGAAGATTATGACGAATTGAAAGAGAAGTATGACGGTGCCGTGGGTGAGCTTGACGACTTGAAAAATTGTATTATACAAGAGCACATCAACGGCTTTGAGAAGGGATTGCGTCAAGCGGCCTTTTTCCATCAGGATGTGGAGATCACGGACTTAAAGTTCGATGTGAATAAGGACATTATTGACGGAAAGTTTGTCAAGGAAGACGAAAGCAGTGCGGATGAGGAGGCGGAGGAGAAGGCGGTTGAAGAGGAGAAAGGAACGGGCGATGCCGAGGAGGTGGCCCTTGATGCAGCAGAATAGGATCTCGGTTTTTATTGATTCGAGAATATTATTTGAGCCTATGTCTGTAATATTTGGCACATTACGTTACATTGGTACATTCTTGCATTTATGTAAAATGCGATTAAGGTTCTGTATGTTATTGTGTATGATGGATTTTGATGATTTGTGGTGTATGTATGGCGCGTTCGATTGTATGTTAAGGGTGTTCGACCCAGGCCGCTTACTTGTGGTAAGGGTGGGGAACTTAAATGGATTAATCACAAGTTGAGGGTGTTCGACCCAGGCCACTTACTTGTGGTAAGGATGGGGAACTTAAACGGATTAATCACGAGTTAAGGGTGTTCGACCCAAGCCGCTTACTTGTGGTAAGGGTGGGGAACTTAAACGAATTAAACACAAGTTAAGGGTGTTCGACCCAGGCTGCTTACTTGTGGTAAGGGTGGGGAACTTAAACGAATTAATCACAAGTTTAGGGTGTTCGACCCAGGCTGCTTAGTTGTGGTAAGGGTGGGGAACTTAAACGAATTAATCACAAGTTTAGGGTGTTCGACCCAGGCTGCTTAGTTGTGGTAAGGGTGGGGAACTTAAACGAATTAATCACAAGTTGAGGGTGTTCGACCCAGGCCGCTTACTTGTGGTAAGGGTGGGGAACTTAAACGGATTAAATAGTAAAAACATGGGAGAGTTGTACAGTTTGAGAACCCTTTGTTTTATTTATTGAATATGGGGTGCCTCGTTAAAATCTCCCTGGCCAAAACCCTCCTTAGGGAAAAAAGACTAGGTGAGGAAAAAGAGTACACCCAGGGTTACAAGCGTTCGGTTTAATACAACATACATTTAATTGAAATAGAACTTGAGGTGGGACACGTTCCAAGTATTGGGTATCTCCTCCCCAGACAGATGTTCGAGGCGATAAGTTCCACCTCATGTGTCTTCACGTATGCGGTATGGGTCATCCCAGTTGGCGGAGAACTTGCCATCCTTCTTTCTTGCGCTGCTGGCCATTCTCCATACTAAGTCCCCGATTGCGAATGATCGTGGACATAGGTTTGCGTTATACTTTCTGGCAGCTCGTCGTTTAGCAGCTAAATTGCGTATCTGGGCTTTTTCTCTGAGTTCGAGTAGGAGGTCGAGATGCATAGCCATGTTTTGGTGGTTGTGGGTTGGGTCGTATAGTTCCCGGCGTAGGGATGGTTTGCCAATCTCAACCGGTATCATGGCGTCTGCACCGTAAACTAGGCTGAATGGGGATTCGTTTGTTGATGATTGAGGGGTGCACCTGTAAGCCCATAACAGTTCTACTAACTCTTTGGGCCATCGGCCTTTGGTGGTATCTAATCTCTTGCGTAGCTCTACTAGGATAACTTTATTTGTCTTCTCTGCTTGTCCATTGGTTTGTGGATGTTCTACAGAACTTGTGATGTGTTTGATGCCCAGGCCAACGTAGATCTTGGCTAGCTCCTTATCTATAAATTGTCGGCCATTGTCTGTGATGATGGTATGTGGAACACCATATCTGCATATAATATTTTTCCAAACTAATTGCTGAACTAGCTGGGCCGTGATGGTGGTTAGCGGCTTGGCTTTTATCCATTTGGTGAAGTAGTCGACGGCTACAATTAGGAATTTCACCTGCCCTTTGCCGGGTGAGAAGGGGCCGAGAATATCCATTCCCCACTTAGCGAATGGCCATGGGGATAGTATGTGGTGTAGTTGTTCTTGTTTCTGGTGGATAAGGTTGCCATATTTCTAGCATGGTTTGCACTTTCTGACATAATCATGGCAGTCTGCTTCTATAGTCAGCCAGAAGTACCCGGCTCTAAGAACTCTGGTAGCCATGGTACGTGTGCCGGAATGATAGCCACAAATGCCTTCGTGTAGCTCTTTAATAATATACTGTGCTTGCTCTGCCGTGACACATTTGAGGAGGGGTTGGCCGTACCCGCGTTTGTAAAGGTCATCGCCTATCATGGTATACTTGGCGGCCTTAGCCAGCCAAGTTTTGTCCACATCTTGAGGGGGGTTGCCGATTTTTAGGTACTGGATATAGGGGGTGGTACCATTATGGCTTTGGGAGGGGGTGATGTTGTCAGCTGGGGCGTGGGTTAGGTTTTGACAGGTATGTGTGATGGAGAGCGTAGATAATATTTGCTGTAATAGGGATCAATGACGGCTTTTTAATTTGGTGCTGGCCAATTTGGAGAGGATGTCGGCTCTAATGTTGTTGGTCCTTGGGATGTGTTCGATGCGGACTCGTTCAAAGGCAGATTGAATGATTGCACGGACCAGATGGTAATATTGTAGAAGGATGTGGTCTTTAATTTGGAACTCGTCATTTAGGTGTCCTACAGTAAGCTTGGAGTCGGTTTTGCATGTTAGCGTCTTGACACCTACTTCGCGGGCAAGGGAAAGGCTGGCGAGGATAGCTTCGTATTCGGCTTGGTTGTTTGATGTTTTGAAGGCAAAGTGAAGGGATTTTTCGATGAGGATGTTGTTAGGGCCTTCTATCATGATGCCAGCGCCGACACCTTTTGGATTTAAGGAACAATCTACATGAAGCGTCCACTGGTCCTCTGTGCGTGTGTGCTAGAGGTTGTTGACGAAGTCTAAGAGACATTGGGCTTTAATGGGGCCATGGGGTTCATAGCGGATGTTGAATTCCAACAGCTTGAAGGCCCATGATGACATCCGTCCGGCTAGATCTGGTTTTTGCAATATTTTTTGGATTAGGTAGTTGGTTTTGGCGGTGATGCTGTGGTTTTGGAAGTATGAGCGTAGACGGCGGGCTGCGTGGACCAAGAATATGGCTAGTTTCTCCATCATTTGATATCTGGTTTCAGGATCTTGCAGCGTTCTACTAACGAAGTAGACAAGATGATGCGTGCCTTCTATTTCTTGGACGAGCGCGACGTTGACGGTGTGGTCGGTGGCCATGATGTATACAAGGAGGGGTTGGTGAGTGTCCGGCTTGTGGAGGATAAGTGGCGAGGTAAGGGTTGTTTTCAGTTTTTGGAAGATTTATTCACAATCGTTAGTCCACGTGAACCGGGTGGATTTCTTTAGTAGTTGAATGATGGGTTGGGTTTGTTCGGCCAGTTTGGGTAGGAAACGGGAAATGGTTGTGAGGCGACCTATGAGGCATTGGACCTCTTTGATGGTAGTGGGGCTGCGCATCTCAATAATGGCCTTGCATTTTTTGGGATTGGCTTCTATGCCGCGTTGGGTCAACATAAACCCAAGAAATTTACCACGGTCGACGCCGAATACACATTTGTCAGGGTTGAGGCGGAGGTTGTATTGGCATAGCGCGGAGAAGACAGCCGAGAGGTCCTCGGCATGTTGATGGTGGCTTGGAGATTTGACAACCATGTCGTCAACATATACTTCGACACATTGTCCCATTAGATGACTAAAGACCTTGTCCATTAGCCGTTGGTAGGTTGCTCCAACGTTTTTAAGACCAAAGGGCATGACTCTGTAGAAATAGTTGGCATCGTTTGTGATGAAGGCGGTCTTGTTCATGTCAGATGCGGCCATGGGGATTTGGTTGTACTCAGAATATGCACCTAAAAAGCTGAGCACCTTATTTCTTGCCGCGCTGTCAACAAGTCGGTCAATATTGGGCAGAGGGTAGGCATCGTGAGGGCAGGCTTTGTTCAAATCCGTGTAGTCCACACACATCCGCCATTTGCCATTGGCTTTCTTCACCAAGACTACGTTAGAAAGCCAAGTGGTGTATTGAGCTTCTTCTATGAATCTTGCGTTTAGCAATTTGTCGGCCTCGACCTTAGTCGCTAGCCGGCGTTCTTCGCCAAGTTTGCGTTTTTTCTGGGAGACGTATCGGGCTTCTTTGTAAATGGATAGTTTGTGGGATGCTACTAGAGGGTCCACCCCAGGTAGGTTAGCGGTTGACCAGGCGAAAAGGTATGTGTTGCTGATGAGGATGGGTATGATGATGACACGCTCGTCAAAGTTTAAACCGGTGCCTAGGTTGATGGTGTGGTCATTGGGAAGCTCTAGAGGGGAGGTTTCCTCAACTAGTTTGAGACGAACATCCCGGCCTACTCTGGGGTCTAGATCTTCGTCGGATAGGGCTATGCCGAAGTCAGGTGGTCGTTCAATGTGGTTGATTTCTTGAATTGGGAGTTGTGGGTGCAGGCTGGCCATGTAGCATTCGCGTGCCAAGCGTTGATCGTAGTGGACGGTGAAGATATCACCAGAAAGAGAAGGGAACTTCATGGCCAAGTGGGGGGTGGAGACAACAGCGCCAAGGGTGTTGAGGGTAGGATGACCCAGGAGGACATTGTAGGATGTTGGTGCGTCGACGATAAGGAAGCGAAATGGGATGGTTTTGGTTTGGGTTCCGTCGTGAAACACGGTGTGAAGGTCGATGTAGCTGCGAGTGGATACCTGTTCGCCAGAAAAGCCGTAGATTGGTTCGTCATACGGGACCATAGCAGTGTCCGGGAGTTGGAGTTTTTGGTAGGTGGCCCAGTAGAGGATGTCGACGGAGCTACCCTGGTTGACGAGGACTTTCTTAACGGCGTAATTTTTGATTTCAACAGTGATGACCATAAGGTCATCTTGTTGATGGTCAAGGCCATGAAAGTCGTTATCTGTGAAGATGATGGGAGGCATACAACGTCTGTGGTGGGAATGGGTGATATGATTGATGGATTGGATATGGCGTAGGTGTTTCTTTCTGGCAGAAGAGGTGGATCCTCCACTAGCGAAGCCTCCAGAGATGGTGTTGATGGTGCCATGGAGAGGAGGGTCAGCGGGGGTGATGTCGGTGTGGGCTGGTTCGAGTGCTTGGATGGCGGGTTAGGCTGGGCGTCTGTCGTGATGGGAGTTGTGTGGGGGCGTCTGTGGTCGGAGCGAGGGGGTGGCGGGATCGAGAGGAATGATCATCTCGGCGGATGAAGCGACGAAAATGGCCAGCACAGACCAGTTTTTCTACTTGTCCTGAAGTGCTTTGCATTCTTCTGTAGTTTAGCCATGGTTGCGGTGGTAGCGGCAATACTTGGTCATATCCGCGTTAGGAGGTGTGGTTGTCTTGCGTGGTGGAGGGATGAGGTCAGCTTGTAGGGCTTCATCGAGGATGCGGGAGCGGGCTACGGTAAGAGGGGAATATCTGGTGAAACAAGGTCGACAGGGCTCGCGTAGGTGGGTATCAAGGGGGGTTGCGGGGTAGGGTTGGCGGTGGTGGCTGCATAGTCATTGCAAAATTTGGTATGGAGGGTCTGCATTTCCTCCATGCGGACATAGTTGGCTGCACGCAATTCAAGTTCGTGCATAGAGGCAGGTGGGTGGAGGTAGACATTGTTGGCGAAGGGGCCGGGTTGTAGGGTAAGTGCCATGCACTGGAGGATCATCTCCTAGTTGAGGTGTGGGGTGCGGAGAGCTGCCTTACTGAAGCGATCTATGAATGCTCTGAATGGTTCGCCTTGTTCTTGTCTAATGCCCAGGAGGGAGATTGTGGTAGTTTGGTGTGGACGGCTGCCAGCACAATGGGTGGAGAACATGTGTGAAAGGACGTCAAGTTGTTGATGGAGTAAGGCGGAAGGGTTGTGAACCATTCCAGGGCAGGGCCCTTGAGGGTGGTGGGGAAGGCTTTGCAGAATACTGCGTCTTGGGACGTGTACAGGGCGACATGAGTGATATAGACTTTGAGGTGCTCGTCAGGGTCGGTCTCACCAGTATAGCGGTCCAAAGTGAAGGGTTCCCATTGGGCAGGTAGAGGGGTGTTGGCGATGAAGTCGGTGAAAGGGTGACGACGCCTGGGCTAGTGGGGAGGGAGCAGATGAGGTGGGATGGGATGGTTGATCATAGCGGGGAAGGTGGAGGTAAGATTGTGAGGGGGGATGTGGGCTGTTGGGAGGTATTGTGGAACATGTGTGGTGTGCAGGGTGGTGGGTATGTTGTAGGGGATCTGGGTGGTAGGGAGGGTGGCGGTAGGGGTTGGGGCTGCGGTATGTCCTGGTTGAGTGGATGGAAAGTGAGTGGGGTGGGTGAAGGGGATCGGTGTTTGTTGGGTGGTGGTGAAGGTGTGAGGGGTGGGGTTGTATTCGCTTTCTTCCTCTATGGGCTGGAAGGCTGGGGACCCTGCAGCCTCAGAGGCTTCTTTGGCCTTTCCCTTCAAGGTAGGATCAGCCTCAATCTTTCGCCTAAGGCGAGAGTTCTCTTGCCGCAGCTCCTCCATCTCATCAGCACTGCGCTTCTTCAGATCTGCCAGCTCTTGTTGCATCTTCGCTTGGCCATCCAGGATGGCGGTTAAGTCAGGGGTGATGCCAGCAGGTCCTGAGGGACCAGCATCTGCCTGCTTGTTGACTCCAGCTCTGCTGCGGGTGGAAACCATCTTCGGAGAAAAATGGGTACTAAAGGTGTTCGTCTTGTGCCCCACGGTGGGCGCTAATTGTTCCTGCAGAGAACAAACATATAAGTTAGGCACAAGCGTCACCTTACCCATGTAGTCCGCTATCTCCTCAGTTGGTCTCTTCCCGGTTGGTACATGTTGGTTTGGACCTAGGAGGGGTTACCTGCAGAAGGGACTCTGAAGCTCAAGTGAGTCAAAACTCTCAAAAGGTCAAATCTGTGATTAATGAATGCGTACCTTTAATTACTGGGGTCCACGTGTATTTATAGAGCATTAATTATGTCTAGTTATCCCATGGGCCGGGCCTTGGCTTGGGCTCTAGCTTGGGCTGTAAGTGGGCCTAGGCCCTAACCCATGCCCTTAGGACCTATTGAACACGGGGTGCTTCGATTTTACTAAGTATATTGAGGTTGTCGGCCTAAACCGACTACTATCCTTGGCGGTTTGTGTTGCTCATGTGCTATCTTAGGCAGGTTGTTCCTCTAGACGTCTAGGTTACCGGTTTTGGCCAGTTAGGCCAGCCTAGGCCGGTTACTTGAATGCTTTGGTATGGTGATCGTTTTATCATTATTTTGTTAAGTTGGCTTGGTGTGATACAATATATATAGTTAATTAATTGTGAATATTTTAATAACTTAAACGGGGACGTGTATTATGGCGGGGATATGTACATCCCCATACCCATCCCCATACCCAATTGAAAAAGTTGGAGATTCTCTATACCCATACCCATACCCAGTCAATGCGGGATTCTCCGTCAAAACGGTGACGGGTTCAGGCAATACCCACGAGGGCAGGTTTATTTGCCATCTCTACTTCTCAGCAAGGCGTTGCTGCTCATACTAGGTCGATTGTTCGGTCGATGTTACACATATTTTCATAATTTCTGAAGTGATCGCCACTTGGTCGGTTGATGGTTGGTTGTTGTTACACATATTTTCCTAATCTCCAAAGTGATCGCCACTTGCCTGACCGGTGATTGGTCAAAGTTTCACATTTTCACATGTCCAGCGTCGCAACTTGATTGCTAGGGGAATACAATCTCCCTAGCTAGTCGATGGTTGACAAGCCGACCAGCCCATATGGTACATAACTCTTTTCATGTTCTAAGACTTTGGCAACTCTTTTGAAAGCTTGTTAAGTATAATTTTTTATGCTAATAATAATGTCCATGTAAACCTAGAGAAATCATTGAATATGACCAATCCATAGAAGTTCCCATCAAGACTCATGGTTCTTGAAGGTCCAAATAGGTCCATGTGAAGCAATTCTAAAGGTCTTTCATTTGAAATACAACTTTTAGGTTTTAAAGAGACCTTAGTTTACTTTCCCTTTTGGCATGCTTCACACACTTTATTCTTCTCAAACTTAAATTTTGGTTGTCCTTCAACCAGTTGTTTTCTATTCAATTTTTGTAAATGTTGCATATGAATATGACAAAGTCTTCTATGCCATAACCATGAGCCATCTTTTTTTGTAAGAAAACAATGTATGTTATTTGATGCATGATGCAAATCAAACAAGTATATATTGTTAATTATTTCCCTATTAACACAGTGCTACCATATGCATCAAAGATAAGACAATGACTAAATTTAAACATTGTTTTATATCCCTTATCACAAAGTTGGCTTATACTTATCAGACTATGCTTTAATCCTTCAACTAAGAGTACGTTTTTCATGTTAAATGAGGATCCAATGCTTATAATTCCAAGTTCAAGTATTTTACCTTTGTTTTTTTTCTCCATAAGTTATAAATCCTTCATCCTTCAAACTCAACTAAAATTTTGTTTAATCACTTGTCATATGCCTTGAGCACCCATTATCTAGGTATCTAAAATCTTTCTTGTCACTCTTTATGACCTGCAAAACAGATTCATATTACAACATGGTTAATCATTTCTTGGTTCGTTTGGAATCAATTTCAAATATACCTTGGGTACATCATATTTTCTTGCTTTGCATTTCTTAGAAACAATTCATTTTCTCATACAATAATTACAAGCAGTAAAAGATATATCACTTGATTTGCTAGTGGAAAAGAAATTAGCAAACTTCTATACATTCTTTTCACTAAAGGAATTGTAACCAATTCCAGCCTTTCCAACAATACAATTTTGAGAGCTAAGAAAAGCTTCTAAATTCCTTTTTTCTCTTGTGAATCTAGCACAAGTTTTATAAGGTATCTGACTTTGTTTTCTAAAGTAGTGCAGTTTTCACAAGCCTGTGAAGTCCTTTTATTCTTACCAATTGTGTGATTTTTATAAATTAGATGGTGGGAAAAATTTGATGAAGTGGTTTTATAACATGCTGAATGTGAGTAATTATTACTATACACATGTGCGCTGAGTGAAAAACTTAACTTTATGAGTTATTTCAATTGTCTGGATATTATTTCTTATATTGATTGAGGATTAAAATGGATAAATTAATTCATGTTATGCTGTCGTGAACTCTGAAGCTACAATTATCATCTTTGTTGTGACACAATTAGGATTGAGAAGTCATGCGTTCTTGAAATGTTTTGATTAGTTGGTTTGAGTTTTCTAATCCATAATTCTAAACTTTCATGAGGAGATGAAAATGTTTAAGTTTGTGGTATTATGATAATTGACATTATCACGTTTTTATTTTTGTTTATTTTAATTTTTTATTGTTATTTTATTATTATCTTTTCATATATTTCAGGTTTCATTTAATAAATTTGAAAAAAAATATTTGGTTTACATTTTGAATATAAGTAAAAATATCAGAGATTTAGGAAGATTATCAACATAATCAGTGGAGTACTGAATATTAAAAGAATATCAACAAAATCAATTATCCATCAAGTTGGTTACTTCAATCAAGATGAATATTTGGTTTATATTTTGCAGAGTGAAAATCATAGAGATTGAGGAAGATTATCAACATAATCAATGGAGTACTAAATATTAAAAGAATATCAACAAAATTAGTTATCCACCAAGTTGGTTACTTCAATAACTAGACAGAATATTTGAAGAATATTTCAAAGATATTGAGCTTCAAAATATTAAAAGATATATATTCAAGATATTCCAATACAAAATCAAGTACAAAATTGTAAGCCTAGTCCAATTCAAAAGATCTATAAATAATGGGTCTAACAAAGGTGAAAGACACAACCCTTATAGGAATAAACAACCCTTTTAAGGAAAACCCCCTCTAGGGAGAGAGGGAGACACACTTGGAGAGAAAGAAACTTCTCTACACTTAAAGGTAAAAGGTCATTCTGAAGGCTGGAGGCATTCAATTTAAAAATAGTCTTGCATTCATTATGTCTAGGACTAGCTAACTCCCTCATTCACGAGGTTGGGTGTAATGTATGCTTAATTCTCTATGAATTCTTCATTCAATATAATCCTTTTCCACAATCTCTTATGTTTTATTCTTGTTTTAACTGCATAGTTTATGAATTTTGCTCATGCGGGAGTCTATATTGATCCAAAAGATAGTTTGGCAACTCAGATTAAGATCTTTAATTGCATTTTCTAGATATGGTGCATATGTGGAAGCACCGGTTGATCCAAAAAATAGTTTGGGAAACCTAAGATAAATCAACTATTGGTTTCACATGCTAGACGTAGATGTGGTCATTGGCCATTCTTAAGCATCAACATATTAATCATTAATGCAAACAAAATAGTAAATATTGCTAGACATAAAGTTTATATTATTTTAGTTTAGGCTTTTTATGGCGAAATCAAGGCATGTTACAAATGATGTGAGTATGAGAGACGAAAATAGGAATATATTGTTTAATGTTTTACTTTGAATGGAATTGTGAAACCCAATCCCGGTAGAGTTTTTATCTTATATTTTTCTCAATCAAGATTCATTGTTTTCTTTGTGTCAATTTTCTATTTATTTTTCATACTTAAATTTAAATTTAATTTTTATATAAACCAAGATGTTTTTTTTTCTATATACGTATATTAGTAAACAATCCATTAAATATAAAGAACATTAGTCCTTGTGGAGACAATACTTGGACTTGTCCACTGTATGACTTGTATGATTTGGTACACTTGCCAACATGTAACAAAAGAACTAGAAGGGTGTAACACCCTAGGCAAATATTAATTGATAAAGTAATATTTATAAGTAAAATAAATTTTCCTGTCTCATATCATTCTTGAGCACGGGAAAATTAAAAACTTTAACAATGGTAAAATAAAATACTTAATAAATACTTTATTACAAGTACAAATTCCAACTAGGAAATAAAAATTACAAAGTTCCAAAACCATATGTCCTTCTTAAATTTCCCCACAGCTAGCCCTCGCTCTTTCTCTACGTTTCACCATCCTCACCCTGGAATCACATTTGCTCCCGTGTGATAAGTCATACGATCATTGTCAAACATAAACAGAAAGGGTGAGCTTACAAAGGACTAAACATTCATAAGCAATAATATAAATCCTCACCCAAAATAACTTAACCGGTTTCTCATTTTTAAAGATCTTTGTATAAGAAGGTACATAAGCAACCCTAGTCTCATAATTTATATGATATTAGCACATACTCAACCATAGTCCTAGGGATTTCATGTGCTTACATGAACCTGTCCGCTCGTGGTCCAACCCTACGAACCTCCCCGCTCATAGTCTAACTCTACAAACCTCTCACTCGTAGTCCAACACACATGAACACATCCAGTTATGAACCTCCCAACTTATAACCCCTCAAGTGTGAGCACGAAACATACGAACCTCTCTACTCGTATCCCCACAAAAGAGTACATCCAATATGAACCTCCCCGTTTGTATTAATCACGCGTTACCAACTCCATTATGAACCTCCTCACTTGTAATCCATGCAAGCATATCCCAGACCAAAAACCACCACCATGAGGCATGCAAAACACACCACAATGCAAACTACCACTACACTATCACCTAACATAGCCTAAGCACTGCTAGACGAAGTTGCACCATAAACCACTTGGTAGTCCCAACATACCACCAAACGCCACTTGCTCCAGGGGCTTCCCTAGGTAACCTATCGCTTGGTGGTCTAATATAGACCATTGGATCGTCAGGCACTACACCAGTAGCATGGCAGCTTTTGGTTTTTGCACCCCAAAGCGGATTTTGACACACCAATCATACATGCACTCATCCAGAATACAGAATCGACATCTATATAATTTCAACAATACTCAAGTTATACTATCATACCTCATATGCATCAATCCCATATATATAATCACATGTATTCATAATTTTGGCTCATAGCAAATGTATGTAACTCCAAGGGCAATCCTTCATGTTCATAGTATAATTAACAATAGCATCCTTTAGATTACTTCAATAAATATTCCTATACAATAATATAACTAAATATAGCACTTCATAGCTCATTTACATCAATCCTAGCTATATTCACAAATATTCCACAATTTAAACCATGCCTTGGTTGACATTGACAAGAAATACAATATGCTCATAATAACTTCCAAAAACAAAAACTGCTACTATCTACAACTCATGCAAAATCCCATCTCACCTCCATAACACCTATTACCTTCATCTATTTCAATGTCTTATGCCCAATTTATATCAATATTTATAAACCCCACAGAAAACCCAACTCGTAACCAACACAGCCAAAATGCAAAGTGCATTTGTGCACTAGGTTGTCGCCTAGCCACAAGCATGGACCGCTAGGTGGTGCATCAATTTCTAGGAAAAACCAAGATTTTTCATACACCTGTGAGAAACCCTAAGACCCCATAAAAATGTGATCCAGACATCCAGTTGAACAAAACCATATCCAACCACTTTTCTAGCATACTTACATATTCAATTAACCTGTACAATTGCAAAATCACCAAAATTGTAATTTTCACATCATATTTCACATTCATTCCCAAACCCTTATTGAACCCTCATGTTCATATAATCATCCAATCATCAAATCATCATCAATAGTGGAATTTCTCAGTCAATTACATTAATAAACAATCAAGTAAAGGTAAAGGAATTTACCGAACATCCAAAGATATCACAAAACCCGTAAAAATGAAGAAAACGAACAAACCCAGTTCATGTCGCCTGGCGAGCCTTCATTGTCGCTAGGCGGTTTTGGGGCAGAAACCCATAAACTTCGAAAAACAACGTGAAATGGAGAAGAAATCATGCACCTAGTTTCAATATAGCACGAAACTCATAATTCAATTAAACACAAGTTAGTACAACTCCCCTTACATGGATTTCCTACTCCAATAGCACTCCTAAATTTCATCCAAAATTGATCCAACCCCTTGCCTCTTCCACAAAGAACTCTCCTTAGGTCAAGAATCTAGTGCCCTCAAAATTATTCTTAGCTGCCACCAGTATACCCATCTATGTATACATGCAAAAGAACAAAATGAATTAAAATATCACACAAATGGCATATACAGGATTCAAACCCAAGACCTCTCAACACCACCCAACACGCTCACCAACTTGAGCTACCATTGCTCATCTGTTATGACTTAACAAACTAATTCTCTTAGAGGTACTTCCAATCCAGAATTATCCAACCAATACACTCAACAACTTGAGCTACCATTGCTCATCTGTTATGACTTAACAAACTAATTCTCTTAGAGGTACTTCCAATCCACAATTATCCAACCAACACACTCAACAAGTTGAGCTACCATTGCTCCTTTGTTATGAATTAACAAATTAATTCTCTTAGAGGTACTTCCAATCCACAAATTATTGCTAATTAAATATTTATTATTTATTTAAATTTGTTGGGTCTTACATAGAGAAGGAAGAGCAAGAAAAAAAAGAGAAAGAGGAGGAGGAAAGAAGAGACTATGAAGACAAAAAGAGAAGAGAAAGGGATTAGAAAGAAATGGGAGAAAAAGAAGAGATTGAGGGAAGAGAAAAAGAGAAAGCGTTATTGAAGGCAGACAACACTCCCTCAATAATAATTGAAACCAAGATGATAAAGGGAGTTTTACAATCTTTGAACTTTTCTTAATTTATCATTAATTCATCTTTTTTAAATTCAACTTTCATTCATGAGAATTTTTCAAATTCACCTCCTTCTTTCGTTGTTTTAAACTCCTCATTGGATTTTTCAAAGTCACACTTTGAGTTGATGTTACCTTCTAGGTTACAATTAACAAAAAGTAGACAAAAACACTTTTTGTAAATAGGCCTTCAAAGTTCATAAGGAAATTCTTTCAAAATTAACATAAGGCCTTCTTATAATTTTTCATTTAGATATATTTTGTCGGTAGTACAAAAATCTATTGAATTTTTGTTTGATGACTATTGCAAATGGATCTTTGATCTAGTAGGAATGTTGCTAATAAGAAAACATGAAGATTTAAGGGAAAATCCTTTTAATAATGGAGGGTATGATGGCAAATGCATCACTCATGGCCAAATACACTCAAAAAGAGTTGAACTCATCTATGAAAGATGAGTCCAAACTCTTTGATCTTTGACATAGAAGACCAATAATAAGAATGTTGCCATAAGAAAACATGAAGATTTGAGGGAAAATTCTTTTAATAATGGAGGGTATGATGGCAAATGCTTCACCCATGGCCAAACACACTCAAAAAGAGTTGAAGTCATATGTGAAAGATGACTCCAAACTCTTATCAACTTGGATTATATATCAATGTTTTTAGTTGAATAAATTTATTTTGAATCTTGTATTATTAACTTAGTAGTATAGAATTTTCTTTTTGACGTTATATAATGTGCCAACTATTTATTTAAATTCAATCATTTTTTAATTAAATTAATTATCTACATTTTAAAAAAAACACCCACCGCGTAATACATGTATTTTTACTAGTGACATAGGAAAGATAATTTTTTTAAAACATTATTCATTACATCAATATATATATATATTATTTGTAGTTTTTTTTCTGATTTTTTATCCTGCAAAGTGATCGCTAAAGTAACAAACTATGTGCCACACAAGTTCCCATCTAACAACAATTTATAAAAAATGAATAGTGCGAGTTCGTTTGGCTTTTGACTCGAAGTTCAGTTTAGGCAAAGGTGACAAGAAAAAATAAAACAGCATCATCTTTCTGTTTTTAATTGAAAAGTTGTAACGCACACGAATATTATGGATCATTATAAAATTATTTCCTTATAAATCAACCTTATTATAAAATTATTTTCCTTTTATACAGTGTTCGGTATATTTTTCTGTTAGAATTTTAAATCTTGATTTAGGTGAACCCCGCAAAAGATAAGTTATTCAAGTCGTGCTTTAGGGCTTTATAAATTGAAAGCGAAACATGCACCGTATCCAAAACTCATTCCTAAGATAGAATCAAAATAAAAGTTCGAGTCAAAATTAAACAAGAATATATACTTTATGGCTAAAGTTATTAAACAGCAGTTCCAAAGTTTTATTAATTTAAACAAATAATTAACTACGCAAATGCCAAAAATTATGTTTGAACTAATTTAAAACGCAACCCAATAAATATAGTAAGATTAATTTATTAAAGTAATAATTAAAAAAAACATAAAAACCATATCACATAATCTCAAAACTAGAAAACAAAAAAAATATTTTAAATATAAGTCCAACTTAATATATGTTTTAAACGAATTAAAAATTTGTTGATACTGTCAAAAACTAGATGCCTAATCATATTTTATGTACCCATAAAGTTTAAATATGAAACCATATTTGAGGTCAAGTGCAATATCATTCTCTACCCCTAACTTATTAACTTATAAAATTAAGTAGATTAAGTAAGTTTGAAACTTAGTAATTGGATGTGAACTTAATTTTAATTAATTCAAGGTATAATTAGTGATTTGGTATCCAATATTTTGATTAAGTTTAATTTGGTTCCATACTTTTGGTTTGTTCAATTATCCCAATTATTTAAAAGGATTTAATTTGGTCATCTCCGTTAAGTTGGAGTTAACACCATGTCCGTACAGGACACGTGTCAAGCGATGAAATTTTTAATTTTTTTAATTTTTTTTTTCAAAATTTTTAATTTTTTTAATTTTTTTTTTCAAAAAATTTAAAAACTTTCACATGCCAGTTTATCATCATGCCACGTGGCAGCTTACAATCATGACACAGTGGTAATAGTTGTTCTCAATTTAGTCTTCTATTTAAATTTTTGATTCAATTTAGTATCCCAATTCTTTAAAATGATCAAATTTTCTCCTTTTCAATTTAAAACCAAATTAGTAACTAAGTTTAATTATAAATTTTATATATATGTTAAAATAATTGTTTTTAATTTATACATCAAATCACTACACCTAAATATTCAAATTATTTTACTTTTTACAAGTGTAAAAAATTTCAAGTGTAAAAAATTGCAAAGGTAAAAAATGTAAAAAATAAAATAATTTAAGTATTTAGGTGAAATGATTTGATGTATATATTAAAAAAGTTATTGTAACATGTATATGTAAGTTGTAATTAAACTTATTTACTAATTTGGTCTCAAATTCGAGAGGACAAAATTGGATCATTTTAAAGAATTGGGATACTAAATTGAACCAAAAATTTAAATAGAGGACTAAATTGAAAACAACTATTACTACTGCCACGTGTCATGATTGTAAGCTGCCATGTGGCACGACGGTAAACTGACACGTCGCAGTTTATAAATTTTTACAAAAAAATTAAAAAGTTTTAAAAAATTCTAAAAAAATTTAAAAATTTCACGGTTTGAGACGTGTCCTGTACGAACACAGTGTTAACTCCAACTTAACGGAAAGGAACGACTTGAATCTTTTTAGATAATTGAAGTACTAAATTGAACAAACCAAAAATATAGATACCAAATTGAACTTAACCAAAAAATTGGAGTACCAAATCAGTAATTATACCTTAATTCAATTAACATTAATTAATTTAAATAGATAATGTAACATAGGTAGAAACTGGTTATGCTCATTCTATTACTAACACAGGGTAGATATGTACTTTTTCTTTTTAAATATGAGTTTGACCGCTGTAAAAATTTGTTTTGAATTAAAATTATACTCAGTGATATGTTTTATTGAAAAACATATATAAACAAAATAATAAATCTAATCACACTTACCCATCACATAAATTGTTTAAGACTGATATTAACTAAAATAAGAATTCTTTAAAAAACATACATCTTTATCCAATCATAAATGAGAAAGAAATTTAACAGCTAAAATAATTAAGAAATGATAGAAAAAAAGGTAACACAGAAGGAAAAATAAAAACATTTAATGAAAGTAATCGAACACTTGTGCTATTTTATTGAATCAACATGTTAGACCAAATTTCAAAAAAAAAATTTCTCTTGGAAATAACAATTGAATTTTGAAAATTATTTTATTTATTTAATAAAAATATAAAAATTAATTAGTTGAAATAAAACTAAATTTGAATATGTGACATCCCATTTAAATAGATTAAATCTACTGTTATAAAACATCACATAATTATAGTAGTAAAAGAGCAATCAGATGAACAGTATGCATGAGGATCCACTATTCCAGTCATCCATGAAAGTGCTTAAAAGATATCAAAGCACACCAAGGATGCCATACAAAACACACTAAACAAAAGTTTTACAGTTTGCAAAAGAGATACTCCAAGAGCAGGGAATTACAAAAAGGCATTAGGGCTATAAAACTGCTCCTAAGAGCCACATACAACAGGCCATCTAAATTGCACCGCTGCCACCATCAGATCTACCTTCAACATTTCCCCCATCTGCTCCCACTAATAAGGTGATCATCGCAAAAGAGAAAGCAAGACAAGAACATAGACAAAAATGAAAGGGTAAGCTAGTGTAAAATAAGTTTCAACATATTATAGTGAATAGATACTTAAAATAGTTCTCAAGCATGCAACACAGTAGTCATAAAATCATGTTATAACAACCAAGCAGGACATTATGACTCAATTATCCGGATATATATAATAAGATTGGATTCATTGGACGCTTGCACTTGTGGTGGCCTCTATTGCTCTACAAAGCCATTGCCAATGGGTTTCACCTTACCACACACAAGGTTAGCCTTCAAGCATCTAAGGCCATTATCCAGCCAAAGACTAGCACCTCTCGTTACTCTCACCTCTTGGATAAGCTTGCTCTACATGAGACTGACTGATCCTTTAGATTTTCGAGATGCAATCCTTACTTGAATCCTTATCTTAATTATATACACTACACACCACCATGAAATCTCCCCACGAGACTCATGGAATTCGCCTATCTCACACCAATTTCATGTTTTGTCATACCATAACCACCACTTTTACCTCAAACATCCAATTCTCATGTTATCACACCACTAACCAACAATTCCATGCCATAACTCATTCCAATCGTACCAATTTCAGTGCACATAGATCAAGTAACCATGCATATTCATGACATATAGCTAATCCATGGATAAATTAAAGAAAACATAATCAAACCTGCACCTTTCTCGCTTAGGCTAAGAGCCTTCGCCCAAGCGACAACGACTGTCTCGCTTAAGCTAGGCATCCTCGCTTGATCAAGACCTACAACAGTGACACTCTACGAGCTCTCGCTTGGGCGAGACCATCTCGCCTGGGCGAGATCACCACTCGTCCAAAACCAAAGTTCCTCGCCTGGACGACGACGCGAGCAGAGAGCACAACTGGTTTCCTCGAGTGCTCGCTTGGGCGAGCCATTCTCGCCTGAGCAAGACTATGCGTCGCTCAAAACAAGAGTTGGTCGCCTGAGCGAGAAGCTCGAGCTGAACCAGGGCAAGTTTCAGCTACTCTGGCCTAGGCGAGACGAGCTCGTTTGGGCGAGAATGACAATACTCGCCACTATTACGCACATGAAGCAGAAACACAACTCAAAATAACATACAAGAATGCAAGCAAGCCAGTTTCATACGATCCAAAATATCATTCAAGCATCCAAAAACATTCAACAAACCGAAAACATGGAGAAATGACTTTAAATCGTTAAAACCTAGCTTCCCTTACCTTAAATGAGGATAGTAGAGTGGAACAGTGACTTAAAGAACGCAACCAAGGGGCACCACAACTCCAAGAATTAGGGTAGTAAGCTAAAACGTGAAACCAAGACAAAACAAGGGCAGGAGGTTAAACCCCAACCAATCCAACGTACTCAACCGATGAAAGGGAAAAACAGACCGGAAATCCTAAGGTTCAACTTACTTGGGGTTGGCCTGGACTTAGCTAGCTTGAAGATGAGAGGATTCCTCTGTGCCCTAGCAAAGCTTCTACAGCAGTAGAGAGAGGGAAGATAGAGGAATAACTTTCTGAAAAAAAATGAGACAAGTGAGAGTGTAAGGGGCTGAACAGAGTATTGGGAGTCCTCTAGTGGGCTGGCCTTGGGCCTACGAAAAGGGTCAGGCTCATACTCATATAAACTGAAAATGAGGCTTAGAGAATGTGCTAAATATAATATGAAATTTGAGATTTATTAATTAAAACGTATTTTAAAAAACTTAAAATAAATTTATTAATTTTTATAATAATTATCTTAAAAATTGTGCACCCAATAATTTACAACCAAATAATATAATATAATTCATTGAACTTATATTTATTTTTTTTTCTTTACCTTCATTTTAATTATTGTAAATTTATTTATTTTTCTTCAGTTATACAAATATCATATTAATATTAGGTAAACAATTAACTTTTTTTTTGTTAATTATAAGTATGGATAGAAATATGAATAAGTGGTTTAGAGTTATATATAACATGTATAAGTCCTTTAACTTTTAAGTCTACATTTTTTTATATAAATATAGGGTTAAATATGTTTAGTCCATAAAATTAAATTTAAAATTAGATTTTCTTTCTTTTTATGATATAATCTGGTCCCTAAACTTTTAAAATAAATGGATATAGTTCGTTTAATCCAACGACATCAATTTTTTTAGACTTGTTAAACTCTATTTCAAGCAATTATTTAGTTAGAACCTGTCAAATGGTGTAAACGGCTCAAATACAAATCTAAAATGTGTTTGACATGTTAAAAAGAAAAAAATTAACTCAATTGGATTAAAGATGGCTCATAGGTTTGAAATATTTAAAGCAAACTTAAAAATGTGTTTATGAAAACTATTCTTTTTAGGCCTAAAGTAATTAGTAGTAAAAAAAATTGAAACATTTTTTTTTCTTGGAGACGTAAAACAATTAGTACTAATTTTTTTAAAATTATTTTCTTGGAGGTCTAAAATAAGTATTTTACTTGCTTGGGCTCTGAGAGGACTTTGATCGAATTAAAAGAATTATATCTATTTATTTTTTAAGTTTAAAAATCAAAATGTTTTAATGTTTGAGACATAAACGAATTCTAATTTTTGGTCTAAATTTAGGAATTCAAAATGTATTTAACTCTAAAATTTATTATTGATAATAATAGTTATATTTAACTCTAGCATACATACAACGTTATCACGCTTGTGTATCCACATTTTTTAAATATGAATGATAATATGTTAGTAGGTGATAATAGTATAATGTTATTAAGTTAATATATAAAATAAATTTATATTTATTAAAAATGAATTGAAATATTAAAAATAAAGTGAAATAAATAGAGAAATTAATTATTGATGAATAAAAGTAAAAAAGATAAACAATTATATAGAAAATAGGTAAAAATAACCGTTAATTTTAAAAAATTTAATAAATAATTATATTGTAAAAGGTAAAATTGATATTATAAAATGTGGACACAAAAGAGGAAATTCTCTTTATATATTTTGTTATAGATTGTTATTATTATTATTATTTGTTTTAGATGCGTCTGTTAAGTGTAACACTCTTTTTTCTAAAATATAGAATGTGACTTTAATTAAGTAACTAAAGAAAACTTAAATACAATTTTGTTTATTTAAATTGAGATATTAAATATGTTTTTAGTATTTACTATCCTTTCTTGTTAATGTTTTTCTTCCTTTATTAGGTTTTCTATTTTCTGTTAAAGGTTAATTTTGATCTTCGAATTAAACCATATCAATGACAAATATTGAGTAATTAATTTGTTGTTTAAAACTTTTAATTGAAATGATTAAAAGAACAAAAATTTTAATTTAAAGAGGAAAATAAATAGAATTACAAAGAGATTTTCATCCACTAAAAATAAAGTAAAAAATTCTAATATATAGCAATGTAGACCTCAAATTAAAAATTGATTTAGAAATTTGAAATTAAAATTAAAATTCATTATGCAATAGAAAATCTAAAGTTAGTTTATTATAATTCGATGCTAAAAATGGAGAGTAAAAGGGAGAAAGAGGAGACAGGAAAAGGTTGGGTCACGTGAGGGAAAAGAAAGACAGAGTTAGAAAGGAATGAGAATGAGATGTAAAGGGAGAAAGAAGGGTCATCACATCGTAGCGATATCGCGAATCGCCTTGCTTTGCCTCAAAAGCTGACTCCACCACACAACTAGACAAGTTCAAAAGTTGCTTTGCACCGTTTTCAAATCAATGTAATGTGCCTTCCATAAATAAAATAAAGATCTTCCAAGTGGATTCCAGACATCTCACCTCTTCCATGCTACCCCAGGCCACAAACTTTTCTTTCACCCGAACTATTATATATAAATTCAAGCCTTTAAGTTATGTTACCACTTTAAATATTTTATCTCTAAAATTACTAAGTGTGAGGTATTTCATTTTTTAATTTAAAATTATAAAATTAAATATTTTTAGCTAAGTTTTTATTACAAAATTGTGATATGAAATTTTTAAAATATTTGTATTTTTATCTAAGTACTTTATTATTTATACTTTTGTACATGTGATCGTTATTTTTATCTTTTTATTTCTAAATTAACTTAGTTTATTTGTTTTTTAGTTTCTTCTTCAATTAATTGGTCGATTCAATAATTTTTTTCAAAAATTGTAATGTCTCATTTAATAAATAAACATAATTAAACGAAACATCACACATAATAATATAAAGGGCATTGTCATAGAGTGGAAATGTCACTCCTTACAGTTATCCAAAATACCAAGAGAGAAAGAATAAGGCACACCACAATGTCACTAACAAAACGAACTAAAGGTTTAACGGTACCCAAAATACATGCTCATGGGCAAGATAATACGTAGGTCACAATGCCTTAAAAAAAAACTTGGAGTAATGAGGTCCAACCCAAGGTAAGTTATGCAACGGAGTTTCCATCCCCTTGTTGACCACGAGGAGTTCCCATATCTGCTCACATCAATAAATTGATGATCATCGCAAAAAGAGAAAATCACACATAGAGCACACAAGCAAACAGAAAGGGTAAGCTAGAGTGAAAAGGGTTTATCATACAATTGAGCATACAATTTAAAAGTCAAAGATACATAAATCAACCAAGCATGTGATGACCAAGAGGCAACACTCTAAGACTCAATTATCTGGATACATATAATAAGTTGGATTCACTGAATGCTTGCACTTGTGGTGGCCTTTACTACTCTGCAGAGCCATTGCCAATGGATTTCAACCTACCACGCACAAGGTTAGCCTTCAAACATCTAAGGTCATTATCCTGCCAAAGACTAGGGTCTCCTACTACTCTCACCACTTGAGTTAGTACGTTCTACGTGAGACTCACTGGCTCTTTAGAGTTTCAGGGTGCAATCCTTACTTGAATCCTCACTAAATTATATAATGAGGCACCACCACGAAACCTTCGTGGGATTACGTCCAAACCATGAGGCACCACCATGAGCTCTCACTAAAAGGGGTCATGAAATTACGTCCTGACCATGAGGCACTACCATGAACCCTTCGTGAAATTACATCCTAACCATGAGGCACCACCATGAGATCTCACCATCAGTGAAGTACTTAGAGAGGAACTTCCTTCTAAAAGCTTCCCAAGTGACTGACTTCTGCCTCTCTTCCATAATGGACTTCATGTTGATCCATCAGTGTTCTGCCTCCCCCGTGAGCATGTACACTAAGAAGGCCAACCTGTTTTCCTTTGGGCACATCTTTGCATCAAATATCCTTTCCATATCTTTCAAGCACTGGTCTACGACATCAGGATTGGTCTTATCGTTGAGTTTCACAGGGTGGTGCTTCAAAAAGTCCTTCAAACTCCATTCCCGAGGTGGAGGTCATGGTTCGGGGCGTAAATAGGGGCAATGGTCCTGTTCTCCTCTAACTGTCGGAGGGCCTCCATGTGTTGCCTATGAGCAGCCTCAACAACCACCCTTGTAACCTCCATCTATTGCATCACCAATTGTTATTGCTTCATCGATGCTTCCTAGCGCTGCATCGACACTTCATGTTGTTGCATCATATTGTTACTTTGTTGAGTCAAGGTTGTCACCATAGCCTTTATCGCCCTTGCAATATCTGATGCATCATCATAAGGAGGTTGAGGATTTCTATGAGGAGGTGCCATTTCACTGGCTACACAAGAAAACCATCAATCAGACATGATTAGACAAGAAACTTAGCTAACAACGCTAGGAAGACACAACGAAAGCTAAGCAGGCACACAAGTCCATAGATTCTAAGGAACGACCGCTCTGATACCATAAATGTAACGTCGCATTTAATAAATAAACGTAATTAAATGAAACATCACACAAAATAATATAACGGACATTCTCAGGGAGTGGAAATGTCACTCCTTATAGTTATCCAAAATACCTAGAGAGAGAAAGACTAAGGCACACTACGATGCCATTAACAAAACGAACTAAAGGTTTAACGGTACCCAAAATGCATGCTCATGGGCAAGATAATACGTAGGCCACATGCCTTAAAAGAAAAACTCGGAGTAATGAGGTCCAACCCAAGGTAAGTTACACAACGGACTTTCCATCCCCTTGTTGACCACGAGGAGTTCCCACATCTGCTCACATCAATAAATTGATGATCATCGCAAAAGGAGAAAACCACACATAGACCACACAAGCAAACAGAAAGGATAAGCTAGAGTGAAAAAGGTTTATCATACAATTGACCGTATAATTTAAAAGTCAAAGATACATAAATCAACCAAGCATGTGATGACCAACAAGCAAGACTCTAAGACTCAATTATCCAGATACATATAATCATTCGGATTCACTGAATGCTTACACTTGTGGTAGCCTCTACCGCTCTACAGAGCCATTGCCAATGGTTTCACCCTACCACGCACAAGGTTAGCCTTCAAACATCTAAGGCCATTATTCTGCTAAAGACTAGGGCCTCCTACTACTTTTACCACTTGAGTTAGTACGTTCTATGTGAGACTCACTAACTCTTTAGAGTTTCAGGATGCAATCCTTACTTAAATCCTTACTAAATTATATAATGAGGCACCACCATGAAACCTTCGTGGAATTACGTCCAAATCATGAGGCACCACCATGAGCTCCCACTAAAAGGGGTCATGGAATTACGTCCTGACCATGAGGCACCACCACGAAACCTTCGTGAAATTACCTCCTGACCATGAGGCACCACCATGAGATCTCAGAATGAGATTCAAGGAATTACGTCCTAAACCATACCAAAAATCATGTCTCACCAACCAACATAAAGTTATCATGCATACCAATCTCATGCCAATATATATAACCAAGCATCCAATCATGCTTCGTACACAAATCATACCAGGCTCATTCAATTCCATTCTCATAAATTACATAATACATGCATATTCACACCCTTCATGTTTTAAATAGAGCAAACCAGCCAATCATGCAACCAACAACTATTATATAAGAAATCAACACATCCTACGCCAGGTCTCGCTCAAGCTAGGAGCCCTCGCTTAGGCAAGAGGAGTGGTCTCGCTCAAGTTGTAGGCTCTCGCTTAGGCGAGACTGTGAACAAAGCGAGATGGTTCTTCACTCAAAAACGCAGCCTTTCGCCTAAACGAGTGCTCGAGCAGAAGTCTGGGCGAGCTTCTGCTATTAGGCAAGACGAGCTCGCTTGGGCGAAAATATCAATTCTCGTCCCCTGTTCACGCATACATGGCAACACACCAATCCAAAACAATATTCAATTCATTTTCATACGAACCCAAGAATCATCCAGGCATATTAATCATGTAACAGAAGTAAAACAACCAACATACTACAAAAATGTGAAAACCCTAGCTTCCCGTATTTGGAAAATGCTAGCTAAAAGACTCTGACACCTAAGTCAACTAACACAACAACTCTAGAAGCATATTTGAGAGGTGATAAGGAAATGGAATCGAGCTCGCTTGAAGATGAATGAGGTCCAATATTTTTAGTAGATATGTCATTGCCAATATTTTTTCTTTTGATTTATGCATTCATAATTTTTCATTATATTTTGCTTTAATATTGTACAAGTTTATTTTACACCTAATTCTGGCCTTCTCTTTAAGGACATTCATTCTACTATTCGCGATACCCTATTATAGGGAGTAAAAAAATGGGTGTAAAAAAATTATAGTTGTCAAATGGGTGTAAAAATATTTTAGGTGTCAAATGAGTGTAAAAATATTTTAGGTGTAAAGTGGGTGTAAAAATATTTTAGGTGTCAAATGAGCGCAAAATATTTTAGGTATCAAGTCGAAGTAAAAAAATTATAAGTGTCAAATGGGTGTAAAAAAATTACTGTTGTCAAATGGGTGAAAAAAATTTGAGGTGTCAAATGGGAGTAAAAAAATTTCTAGGTGTCAAATGGGTGTAAGTATTTTAGGTATCAAATGGGTGTAAAAAAATTTAGGTGTCAAATGGGTGTAAAAAAATTTAGGTGTCAAATGGGTGAAAAAAAATTTTAAGGTGTCAAATGGGTGTAAAAACATTCTAGTTGTCAAATGGGTGTAAAAGTATTTTAGATTTCAAATTTGTGTAAAAATAAATCATAAACATAATAGTTTTCGTGATTTGTTTAGTGTATGTCTGACTGCTCATGTCGAGTGATTGGACAAACACTTAAACAAATGAGAAAAACTAGAAAGGAGTCTCATTAATTACCCTCAAGTACAATATTGAAATGACTAGAAAAGTGCCTTAAGGAGAAGGCACATCCCCTCTTATAACCATAAGGAGCTTATAAACAATCTCCAAAGACTTTATCAAAAAGGGCATGAGTGTAGAGGAGTATAGGCAAAATAAGGAGTTATATATGATAAAGGTCACTACAATAAAATCTTCAATTAGAAACCAACTTTAGAAACCTAAAATAGTTAGTCGCTAAAATGGAAAATTTAGATACCAATTGACAAAAGTAAAACTTATTGGTTACTAAAATAGTCACTATTATGAATAAAAAATTATAATTGGTCACTAATTAATTAGAGACCAATTTAGAAACTAAATCATTTTGGTAGCTAAACCCTAGGTAGCTAATTTTTAGTAACCAATTTCCTTTAGTAGCCAAACCATGGTAGCTAATTTTAAAGACCAATTTAGTAACCAATTATAGTTTTTTATTCATAATAGTAACTATTTTAGTAACTAATAATTTTTAGTTTTGTAAATTAGTATCTAAATTGCTTACTTTAGTTACTAATCATTATTGGTCACTAAAATTGATCACTATGTAGAAAATTTCTTGAAGTGGGTAGGGAATACAGAGGGGGAAGAGACAACCATCTCTTGGTTCTTTAGTGGTCTCAATCTTGACATAAGAGATAAAGTAGATTTGTTGCCCTACCAAGATCTAAATAACATGGTAAATTTTTTATAAAGGTAGAGAAACAAAACTTGAGAAAAGGTTTAAAAAGTACCTACTCTAGCTCATATGGTTAGAAAGACTATAAAAGGGAGGGGAATAAAGATGTAGAGAAAGAACCCTCCAAGAGCTTAGGGAAAGAGAAGGAGAAAGAAAAACCAAAGGAGGTAACATCATCACGCAAACATATTAGTGATATAAAATGCTTCAAGTGTCTTGGTAGAGGTCATGTTAGATTTCAATGCCCCACAAAAGAAGACCATGATTCTAAGACGTGTTGATAGATATAATAGTCAAGATGAAGAGAGTTATAATGAAAGTGAGAATTCATGTAAGGATAAAGGTGAGGATGCCTACCCTTGTAATGGATGCCTTCTTATGATGAGAAGGATCTTCAACAATCAACCTAGGCTTCAAGAACTAACTTAAAGAGAGAACATCTTTCACACAAGATGCAAAGTTTTAGAAAATACTTGTTCTCTCATTGTGGATAGTGGTTCATGTTGCAATTGTTGTAGTACTTCATTGACAAGGATAGAAAGTTTGTGTTTCGTCCACCCCTCTAACACCCTCTTAGGTGGTAGAGGATCAACTACAAATGAGAAATAAGAGAGATAAAGAAAGAGATAAAAATAAAACTAAAGAAACTTCTACATACTTAAGTGAAATCAAATGTTCAAAGTGTCAAAGTAGAAAACACAAGTCAAATGAATGCCCTAACAAAAGAGTCCTCATGTTAAGGGCCAAAACCTTTTGTAAAGAGCCAAAAGAGGTCAACTTTCATTCATCCCCTAAGGAAGAAGAAAGACAAGACCGATATTGACCTTGTGTTGGAAAAGGAAGTCATTCCAAAAATATATGGATTCAACACAAGGAAAACAAAGAATTAAAAGAAAATGCTCCTAAAACAATACCATTATCATTCATTAAGTAAAAGGTGTATGATCATTGGGAGTGATGAGGCTCCTTGGACGAACTTGATGGAACGAAGAGTTTGCATGGATCGATTTACCTGAATTTCCTAAATAATACATTTTTTTTCTTTTATGTGTGATTATGTTTAAATGGATGTTCTCAATATCATTGACTCAAATAATTTTTGGGTCAAACATTTGACTATCGCTACTTCTTTTTAATATTTTTATCTATTGTTATTTTTGCTACATAAGAAAGTTTGATTCTCAATTTTAAGTGTTCAAGTGCATAAAATCTTAATTGATTGGGTAACATAAAAAACTTATGATCTTTTTTACTATCTTTGATCATTAGTTTTCTTTTTTTAAAAAAAAATTGAAGAACCTTTGTTTTACTTAAACAATTTTCATTATCTTAGTGGTTTGATGGTTCGATATTTGACAAGTTTTCTTAGATATCTAAAGTATTTTACATCTTATTATATCCTTAATTATACTTTGTTTTGTATGATTTTGTTCAAAGGTGTATTAAATCATTTCTAAGACATCCATTTGATATTTTTTAATTCTTTTTAATATTTTGATTTCTAAGACATCCATTTGATATTTTTTTACTTCTTTTTAATATTTTGATTTGTTGATTATTTTGATCTGGTAGAAAAGAAAATATATTCTTCTAGTATTGAATAGTTTGATAATATTGTGATTCCTTTGCTGTTTTTTATTTTATTTTTTCTAGAAATGATTTAATTGATATTTGCAACAATAAAAAAGTGGATTTGGGTAACACATTTTTTTCTTTTGTGTGTGGTTATGTTTAAATAGATGTTCACAATGTCATTGACTCAAATAGTTTTTGGGCCAAACATTTGATTATCCCTACTTCTATTTAATATTTTTATTTATTGTTACTTTTGTTACATGAGAAAGTTTGACTTTCAATTTTAAGTGTTCAACTGCATAAATTCTTAATTAATTTTGTAACATAAAAACTTATCATCTTCTTTACATCTTCGATCATTAGTTTTTTTTTTTTTTTAATTTTAAAAATCTTTGTTTTATTTAAACAATTTTCATTATCTTATAGTGGTTTAACGATTTGATATTTGATAATTTTTCTTAGATTTCCAAAATATTTTCCCTCTTATTATATCCTTACTCATATAATTTCTTATTTATATGATTTTGTTCAAAGGTGTATTAAATCACTTTTGGGACATCCATTTGATGACTTTTACTTCTTATTAATATTTTGATTTGTTGATTATTTTGATCTTGTAGAATATTATTTGGATAAGTTTTAATATAATCATATGTTTTATAATTCATTCTCAAAAGAGTAATTTTGCCACTGTAATTGTATAAATATGTGTTGTTTTCATAATATAATAATTTATTGTCATAAATATTTTTTATCTATGAAACTGCAAATAATTTGCAAAATTAATAGATGTTTTAGTTATTATGAAAGTTTAGTTATGTGTAATTATTTAATATTTATATAATTCTTTGAATTTTTTTTTGTTATTTTTGATACTCAAATTTGAGCTTATAAAACTAATATTTTTCTTAACATTTGATATCTTGAAGAAAAGAAAATATATTCTTTTAGTGCTGATAATAGTTTGATCATATCATGATTTGTGTTGTTTTATTTTATTTTATAAATGATTTAATTAATTTTGAAACAATAAATCAGTGGATATGTGTATGGATGTATGAGTATACCTATTACGTGAAAAAAACGAGGATAAGACAAAAATTATATACCTATTAAATTTAAGGATAAAGATAAATTTTTAATGTGGAAACGAGCCCGCCCCAACCAATGTATTCCATAATCACATTCATTTCATGTAAAAAACTATAGAACATAAATTTGATATGTACATATTAAGTTATATTAAATCCGAATTAATAATTCATGTACTCAATTATACTAAAAAATTATAATAATTGTTATTCAGTAAATTTTAAAGATTAATTTGCTAATAGATCCTTTAGCTTATTACCTTATTACGTTTAATTATAAATTCAACGTTTTAAAGTTCATATTAAAGAGTTTATATTCATTTTTGTAAAGCCCACTTATTATTCTACCCTAATTTATGAGGGCTGCCCCAAATCAGTTGGGCCTAGGGCTGGCCCATAGGGTCTCCAAAGTCCCTAAGGTAGCCTAACCCTCTCATTTTCGTCACTTTGCAAAAAAAATAGTGCTTTGCTTACCCTCCTATGCCTCTCAACAGAAGCTCTGTTAGGATTTGGTTCTTAGTCTTCTTCAAGTTAGATAAACCCCTACTCTACTTCACCTCTTAAATCTGTTCTTGGAGCTGTTCTGTTCGCGGGCTTGGGTGTCAAAGTCTTGTACTAGCTCTTTTAAGGTAAGGGAAGTTAGGATTTTGGTTATTCTTCGATTTTCTGCTTGCTTTGGTCTTATTTCATGTTATTGTGGCGTATTTGATTTTGGGATTGCTTGAGAAATGCTAAAACTCTGTTTGGTTGTAAATGTCTAGCTATTGAACGCGTGAACAGTGGAGAAACCTGGTATTTTCGCCCATGCGAGCCAGTCTCGCCCAAGCGAGAGTACCAAAAGTTGCTCCCTGGAACTTGCGCGAGCTGTCGCTCAGGCGACGAGCTCCTGTTTTAAGCGAGAACCTAACTCACTCAGGCGAGGAGGTCTCGCCTAAGCGAGGGACGTGAAGGCCCTGTTCCTACTTTTCGAGCTCTCGCCTAAGCGAAAGGAGCTCGCCTGAGTGAGAGAACCTTCTCGCCTGAGCGAGGCCTTCAGCCTGAGCGAGGTTTGGGCAAGAATGTGCCCAGGATCTGTTTTCTTCTCTGTTCTTGGGTGTTTGCTACATGTTTTGGTTGGATTGCGATGTTAAAGCATGAAATGAGTGAATTTGCATGTATTGAATGGTATATGGACTGGTATTGATAAGTTTGACATGATCTTGGCATGTAACATGTATGGGATGTTTGCATCCTGACACTCTAAAGAGTTAGTTAGTCTCACGTAGAGCGTACTGACTCAAGTGGTGAGATTAGTAGGAGACCTTAGATCTTTGAAGGCTAACCTTGTGAGTGGTAGGGTGAAACCCATTGGCAATTGGCTCTGTAAAGTAGTAGAGGCAACCATAGGTGCAAGCATCTGGTGAATTATATGTATCCAGATAAGTCGTGTCTTGAGTCTTAGTGTGTTGTTTGCGAGTCATCACATGCTTGGTTGATGTATGTATCTTTGGCTACATGAATTGTATGCAATGGCATGATAAATCATTTTCTACTCTAGCTTACCCTTTTTGCTTGTGTGTATGCTCTATATGTGATTTTCTCTTTTTGCGATGATCATCAATTTATTGATGGGAGCAGATGTGAGAACTCCTTGTGGTCGTCAGGGTGATGAAGACTCTGCTGCTTAACTTTGGGTTGGATTTCACTTTCCAAGTTTCTTATAGGGCTGTAGCCCGTGTACTGGTTTATCTATATGGGCATTCATTCCTTGTACTTTGTTTTGTATTGGCATCGTGGTGTGCCTCAATATTTCATTTTAATTACCTTGGACATTTGTAAAGAGTGACGTTATACTCCATGACTTGCTTCTTATATTATTTTGTGAAACATTTCATTTAATTAAGGTTATTATTTAAATGGGGTTTTATAATTTTATCTAAAGAGTATTTATAGTATACTTATTAGTGAAAATAAATGTGCCACACATATGTTATTCTTTTAATTTTAATAATAAATATGAATAATATTTTAAATTTTATTATAAATATTTTTTTATTTACTTTGTAGATAATGTTTTTTATCTATAACAATATATAAAGATGATATTCTCTTTTGTGTCTACATTTCGTTTCTCTAGTTTTACCTTTAATTATTATTTTACAAATTAATTATTTTATAAATAGTTTACCTATAACCGTTATTCTAAAAATTTCTTCGAAAACTTCTTTTGTTTATATATTTTATTTTTCTAATTTTACATTTAATAACTATTTTAAAAATCTTTAACTTAAATTTGATGAAAATTAAAAATGTCACAACATATGAATTTTTGTTAGCTAAAGATAAAAACAATTAATTTAAGAAAAAATTAAATAAATAAAACAGTTAAATCTAATAAAGCGGTTATTTAAAATGTAGAAATGGTAAAATAATTTTTGTAATTTAAAAAGAATATTATTTATTAGAAGGTAAATTTGGGAATAAAATTGTGAACATATGAGGTATCCATTTATACATATACAGAATTTCAATGAAAATAAAAAAGAAAAAAAAAACAAAGTAACATTTTAGTTTCTCAAAAATATTTAAAATTTTAAAAATTCATAAATTAAAAGTAATCGATATATAAGTTAAGAAAAAGGTATAAATTAACTCGAGCAAGTAATTTTATTTTATTTTTATATTCTTTATAAATATATTTATAACGAAATTTGTCCAAAAGAAATCATACTTTCACGTTAGTGTTTCAAATTCAATTCGGTAACCACATTTTTTCCATGAGGTTGGTTAGCGAAAGTCACTTTTTAGGATAGAAATGGAATATTTTCAAATAGAAAGAACAAAAAGTAAGAAAAATCAATTTTAATAACAAAAATTGAATTTAAAATATTAAAAAAGAATACCTAGAAACACACTTTAAAAAAAAGGTTGAGTCAAATAAAAATTTGTAGACAATAATCCAAACATGTTTTCAGGCTGAGATGTTTTGTTTTGACAATTCGGTAAACTTTGTGGTTTCCTTTCTTTAGGGGATTTATTTTGTTCGGTTGTGGGTCTAGAACCTTTTTGAATGTATCCCTATCTCATTATAACATGTATGATCTTTTTAGTGTGATGGAGTGTACCTTTGTCCTTCACTCTGCTTAACTTCACGATTATTTTGTAGTGTGTAATTAAACAATGTGTTTTTTTTTTCCTCTCTCTATTCATTTGTGGTTGATATACTGCGTCCTTCAACTTCCCTGCATACAAAGATGACAGTTATAATGAGGGTCACAATCTTTTGTCATTTTACATTAATTATAATATTATTTTATATTAATAATAAAATATTACAAGACAAGATAAAAGTCATGTCAACTGATTCATAAAAAATTAAATAATAAGAAGCAACTAAAATGTATAAGAAATTTTAGTACTCCATAAATAAAAAAATAATAATAAAGACTCATATAATAATAATTAATTAAAAATATCTAAATTTATAAAGAGCCACAAAATTAATGAAGCCTAACTAATAATGAAAAAGAATTATTTTATTATTATTTAATTGCAAACCATATAATAATTATATTCTTTTATATTTTAATATAACATTTTATTTTTATTTTATTATTTCTTCTTTTAAATAACCGTTAGAAATATATTTTTCTTGTCCGAAACTTAAGTCCTTTCAAACAACATTATTAATGTCAATCCCAAATCTAAAGTATTAGGTTTGGGTTTGGAACTCCATTTTGGTTGTAATATTCTCGTTAAAAGTTACATTACTATTAATATTCTAATAACATCTCACTTGTTAAAAATTTATGTAAGAATAAATGCGTTTACAAGACAAATTATCAAATTTGGCGTTGTTGTTTGGAAATACAAATATAACTTTAAATATTTTTTTAGTTTGTTTATCGACTGTCAGTTAGGGGTTTATTTTATTTATTTATTTTTAGTTGTTTAACACATATACATTTATTAAGAGTTTCTTTTAAAAAAATGTTTAGATTAGCTGAAAAATACTTTGGCTACGAAAGACTTAGTATATACGTTGTTAATTATGACACACATCTTTTTCTTTTTTTCTTGGAAGTGAACCCAACAACATCTTGTCTTATTTTCTTTCCAGAAACATTTCTCTAAAACAAGAATAAGAAGAAGAAAATAATAAAAAACAGAGAAATTTTTAAGTGGGCTGCGTAGTGCATGACTCGAGCCAATCCAGGTGAATTTCATCAAATTGACCTAGAGGTTGAAAGGAACTTGTATAAATTTCGCAGGAGATTTCAATTTGGGTGTTCTACTGAGGAAGCATTTTCATCATTTGAAGCTACCACAAAAGTTGTACCTGATGGAAACTCATCTAGGGAGCTGCAACATGGGCCATGGTTAGGAGAATGGAAGAAGAGGAAGGACTTAAAAGAACTCTACTCTTATGGAGAATAGTTTATTAGCTTGTCTTTTCCTTCTCTTGGCATTGTAAAAATTTAAATAAGTCTTTTTTTAGGCCTTGTATTTGGGCCAAGCAAAGTTTTCTTTTGGGCTTGTATTTTGGCCTTTTCTTTAAGACTCGAGGATTTAATCGATTATGTCAATACCACAATCGATTAAATCAGGTTGAGTCTACAACTTTGAAGTTTTGGCTTCTTAAGTTGACCCCCGAGTGACTAGGCGAACTTATGTTCTTGTTTGGGCTACCTAGAGCCTCAAGCAACCCTTAGAAACATTACTTATGGGCCAAGGTATCCTTCAAATTGCACAAAGGAGGTGCATGCATTGAAAGGTACATGCATTGGTAGTTAACTTGGTGCAAGAATGTACAACTAGCTAGTCACCCTTGAGTAAGACTCTAGAGCTTTTCAGTTTCAGATTCTTTGTAACTTTCTTTCTTCTTTTTGAGACTTGGGTTCACTCCTAAATTCTATAAATAGGAGTACTAGCATTGTAAAGATAACTTGGAAATATTATAGAGAAATTATGCCATTCTTTTAACTCTTTTTTTTTTTTCTAGGTTCACTTGGATAGTTTGTCTTCTTGACTTCTTAAGGACCTTTTCGTTGAGGGTTGGCCTAGTCTCCTTCAAGAAACACACCTAAAACATTCTTCAAACACTTCACATCCATCATTCCATGCTTTCACATCTAGACATAAGTTCTGTATGGAGTCTACTTCAAGTTGCAAGAAGTGGGTTTTCCATCATTTGGCACCACAACTTTTAGTTCTTCCATCATTTGCCATCAAGAGCATGAATTTCATTCTTTAGTGTTCTTGACCCAATTCCATGTTTTTTCATGTTTTCCTTACATGTTTATATGTGTTTGTGTCAATGATATATGGATTTTTTTTTCTGTCTTTAAATCTACGTTCAAATCTGTTTATTCTTCTTGAACCTTCCTTGTTCTGCAATATGATTATGTTTTAATTGATTAAGAGAAATTTAAATCGATTAAATTGTGTTTTTGTTGTCTTTGAGTCATTTTAATTGGTTATCTTGCATTTTAGTCGATTAAATTGTGCAATATCAGTGTGTTTTATGTTTTTTGCGAATTTTATGCTCTTAATGTTTTGTTTAATGTCATGTTTAGTCCAAATTGTCATTACTTCTTAGTTTTAAAGTTTTTATTTCTTTATACATCATTAAAATTAAAATTCTACAAAATATTTGTAGCCATGTTGATTTTGTGTGCTTTTTGTATTGCATCTTTGACTTCATACTTGTTATTAGATCAGTAAAAAGTTCTTTAGAGTTAGGTTTCTATTGTGTTTCTTTTTTGTTTAATGGGTTTACCTGTTTCCTTAGGATTATCTTCCATTATATTGTGTTATTTGCCTTTGACATGAAAAGCTTAAAAGTTCAAATTGAATATCATGTATTAGTTGTTGTTTGTAAAGTAGATACACAGAAAAATGCAATTCCCCTCTAGAAAATTGAAAAGAAGATAAGTAAAAGCCAAAAGAAGGGGAAAGTATTGAAAATAATTACTTAACATTTCTTAGTTAAATTTGTAAGATCCGAGAAATTTAATTAATTAAATAAATAAATAATTAATAAATGCAGATAGTGGGAGCCTTTATGGCAATTAATGTTAACTGTTATGACGTGAAAAAGTACTAGCTCAAATGGTTGAGAGCACTTGATTCTTATGATAGGACTTGAGTTATTTTAATTATGTATTATTTTGACCATATGATTGATCATGCGGAGTAATAATATAATCCTAGATTTATAGAAATTATAAAGAAACATGAATATGGTTGAATGGTTGTGCATTGACTTGACATTGGCATGGTTGTGGGTTCGAACATTGGTAGGCACAAATTAAGCTTTCCTTTTGCCAAAAAGCTTTTTGGCATGATTGTGAAGGAGCAGAAACCCTAGTCGTCTAAGAGACCAATTAAGGGTGAAAAAGTGGTTTTTACTGGAGCTACCATTGGAGCATATTGAGAAGGTGAATTTCAGAGCGAATCATGGTGCTTTAGTGAGTGAAGAGGAGAGCTAAACTGTAGTTGAACAAAGGAAGGTTGGTGGATCAAAAAGCTAACTCAAGCAATCCCTATTTGAGTAAGGAGACCAGGTTAGATTAGTTAAAATCATATATTTTGATGTGCTTGTTTAATTGCATAATGTATTAGACATGGTGTATGATTTCCATTATGCAAACCTCAAATTTATGGGTTTTTGGAAAGTTTCCAAAAACCGCCTGGCGGGCATTCAAAGCCAATTATGGGTTTTTGCTTTGAATCGCCTAGCAGCGATGAACTACTGCCAGGCGAAAAATGTAGGATTGTTGTGTTTTGGTTGCTTTTTGGTTTTCTGGGAACTTGAGGGACTCGTGAGAGTCTCTATAATCTGTGATGCTAGGCAAATTAACCAATTTTGTGTGGTGATATCTCGTAATTATTGTTATTGGAAGGAGATTGATGTATATGAATATTAAGGTTGAACATTTAGGGGTTTTATGTTTTGAATCAGATTGTGTAACTAAGAGCAATATAATTTGGGGTGTTTGAAATCCTAATGTAATAAGAGTAAACATTTGCATATGCGGAAAGTGTATTGAATAGAAAATAAAGAAACTAGCATGGAATGGGGAAATTAGGGTTCTCGTAGGTGCATGGCAGAATTCTGGGTTTTCTAGAACTGGATGCACCGCCTAGCGGCAGGCTATCTGTCACTAGGCGCCAGTGTAGGGAAAGTGGTTCTGCGTGGCTATTAGAAACAGTTGTGAGTTGGGTCTCTTTAGGGGTCGAATTAACTATGAAACAAATTAAGGGTCACTAGACAAAGGTCGAGGGTGATGAAAATTAATTGAATTAAGAAGGATATATGATATTAAAGGGAAATCTTGATGGAAATAATTGTGATATTTGAAATATTGCATGCTAGGCTGTGAAACAAGTGACAGTATATAACCCCATAGTAGTTTGGGACATAAGAGTTAGATATCCACTGCTGGGATACCTTATTGAAATGTAGTGTGAAACTTTGGGTAAGTGAAGATGGTTAATATTAGAAATGCAGAAGGCTAAATCCAAGGGTGAAAGGGTACGACTATTTTGAGTACCTATAGGTGTTAATAAAAGAACAATGGGCTACTGGGTGCTATACCATGAACATAAGTAATTACACCGTGATTAACTAGCTTTGGCATAAGTTAAGAAAAATTGTAAATACTTGAGATTATAAGCCTATATTTAAATATCTAGCGAATTGAGGTATATTAGATGAAGTATGGTGAATTGGTATATGTTGGGAAGTAGCCAGTGACGTTGGAAGTATTCTGGATGGGATTTGGCATGGATTGGTTGTCTTAGAAATTATTCAGGATTGTCCAAAACCACTAAAGTACGTTGTACTAGTGTAGCGCTTGGCAGCGGGAAAGGTTCTGCCAGGCGATAACTACAATTCCAGGGGGCTTATCTGACGCGTGGGGCCTAGCGGTGAGGTGCGTCCCGCCAAGCGATACTTGCAATGGCAGATTGTTTTAAGGCGCGTGGCAGTACAAGCCTTCCGCCAGGCGGTCTAGAACCGAGTTTCATTTGGTGACTCTAGAGTAGCGCTAGGGAATAAAATAGAGGTAAAATTCTTGTTTGCTTTGGATGTGCATGGTCTACAAGATTTTGGTGATACATTAAAGACAGACTTGCTGGATTATTCCTTAAGTTGTGCCTCGGAACGTATCCCTTGAGTTGTGGCTCAAGATAGAGGGGAAACACGTGGCATTCCTTGTGTTGTGGCTGAGAATGACATCTCTTGACTTGTGGCTCGGGATGGTGAATGAAAATAAGGAATCCTTGAGTTGTATCTTGGATTGGCGAGTGTTGCCGGTGTAAGTGTGCTTGTTGTGGCTCGTATGGATGAGTCCAGAAAGATTGCGCTCCTCGGTATCTAGTCGACAAGTTTGGTAGTCTTGGGACATTACGAACTATGCTTCATATTGGGAACTCCACCAAGCATTACAGAGTGTGGTCCGTAGCAAGTTTCCTGCATGTGTTCTATAAGTTGTGGCTTGTAGGTGTGCCAGTAAGAGTATCTTGAGGTATTCACATAAAGACGTAGAACATGGATAACATGGTGGTGGCCATGTGGTACGGAATCAAAGGATCAAATTCCTTTGATGTGTGAGTGTTTATATGTGTGTGTGTGTGTGTTTTTATATGTTAGCTCACCCTATCTGCTTGTGTTTAGCGATGATCGTGTGATGTGTTACACGGGAGCAGATGACGTTAGAGGTGGTGCTGGTGAGGCATAGAGTCGGAGTGTGGGCTATCTTAGGGATTTTCTATAGAGTTTTATTATTTTATTTATTTTAAGGAGTTTGTAAACATTTGATTTCCATCAAAGTTGGAACTTGTAGTTAATATTTATAATCGGTGGATTTTTGGAATTTATGGAGATTTAATAAAGGTTTTCATTTTCCCTCATTTTAGGTGAAGGCAGTTTAAATTAATGCGTTTACATTATATATTTTATTTTATTTATTTAAAAATTCGTAATATCTGATTGGGATGTTACAAAATTCGTGTCCAGCGAGGATCTTCCTTGAATTCTTTGTTCTTACAATTGTGAAACATCAAAAGGATAAAGAAAATAACATCATTCATTCTTAGTTTGTTTTGTTTTTGTATAGTCCATTCTAGAACCATTCTTAGGACTTTCTTTCGAGTGCTTACTTCCTTGTGTGCCTTGTTTCTAGTTTTTATTTTCTTTTGGAATTTTATCCGTCTTGTCTAATCTATATTCACTTTAAGTTTAGCTTTTCAAATTGTGCTTTTGTTGCTTTTATTTCTTTGACCTCTTGAGTGGATTACATCTTTGGAATATAGGTTTCTTTTAAAGTTTGACTAACTTCTCAAGGTAGCATCCTAAAGGTAGGAACAAGCTGGATAGAGATTCTCTCCTAGTAGTTTTGGGCAAGGGAGGCTACCAAGAGGCACTTTGGAGTGAAAAAAAGGGAGTAAACAATTTAGAAGTGAGGCAAAATAAGAGCACCAAAGAATAAGACAAGTTTTGTGATTATTTGTATTTATATCATAGAACTTGTGTAGTTTGCTGCATTTTTTTTGTAGTAATTTTATTCATCTCTCCTTTGCTTTGGTGTCTTGGGAAAATGCCTTTGGTGCAATCCCAACTCCTTAAATAAACATTGTAATAGTTAAGGGCACATTAGAATTGAAAATATGTGAAGGGGCTCTAAGTGTCACTTGCACTTTCAGATAACACTCACCTAGCTTAGAGAATTGTGTAAGTATTGAAATGGGTGATTAGCCAAGAAGGGAGGGTTGAATTGGCTTTCAAAAAACCTTGATTACTTTTAAATTCTTAAAATCCCTTTTTATTGAATCAGATCAACCACAAATTCAGAATGCAATTGCTATTGGGTAGAACACTTTCAATCGGCTAAAAACAAAGATAACAAACTGATTTCTTTAAATTGTTAACAAAGCAACATAATTCAACAAATCAAAATAATGATACAATCGATTGAAATACTGAAAATTCTACAGAAATTTGAATTTTATGTTTAATTCAAAAGTAGTTCAAAAGACTTATCAAGATTGATTTAAATAGGCAATACAAATAGGAACAAAGTCTCAGGTTGTCTCAAATCAATTAAGATCAGTTAAAAGATTGTAGAATTCAAATTTCTTGAAAATTTAAATCACAAATCAAATTTCTTGCACAAGGACACAATTTTTATAGTAGTTCACTCAAATTGGAGCTACATCCAGTTTGTCAAGGAAACTCGAGTCCGACTTGCACTATTTCAAAAGATTTATACAATCCACAATTTCACTTTCAAAATAATTAAAAACACAAATCAAGACTCTTGAATCCCATAAGAATCTCAACACAACACAGCAAGATAACACTTGCAGACTTGGAAAACCACTAGTCAACACCTAGAAACCTGAATGAATGCTCTCCTTAGCCAACCAAACTTTTTTCTTGAAGTCTCAAAAACCAAGCTAAAAGCTCCAAGAAGATCAAATATCCTTCACAAATGGATGCATTTTTGTGTGATTCTTAGATAGAGTTTTCCACAAGTTTAGAATGATTTCACGCTAAGAAATCTCAAGCCTTACCACTCTCTCTCTGAAAAATCAGAACTTATAGCCAATCTGTTAGCATATTCAATAGGTTGATTTTTTTCATTCAATTTGTTGATTTCACTTAACTTAAGTGAAAGCAACTGATTAAGAAATAATTCAACTAATTGAATATGTAATAAATAGAATTATTGCAGCAAAGCATTTAACCTGTTAAGAACCTATTCAATAGTTTAAAAGGCACCAACCAGACCCTAGACATCTATACAATACCAAATAGTGTACACTAAGAGCACCAATCTTCGAGCCTAGTGTTCTTCATGTGAAACCCATATTCAACACACATTTCAAGATTGATCAACATGTGAATCTCCAAGTCCTCATATCTTTATCATAGCTTCATCACGTCCCAATGCAATGTCTTCATATATCTACATCAAATCTTCATGCATCAAATCATTTATGCTAACAAATTGTCTTTACCATTCTTTCTACATTGCTTTTATTCTTTAATTCTTGTTTTCTTGGTCTTTATGATATATAAGGTGATTCCTTTGTCTTCAATTAGATAAACCTTTCATTGGTTTCTAGGGACACTCTACACGCACTATTAGGAAAATTGTTTTGGAAGATTTTTACTTAGAAATTTTGGTAAAATTAATCTAAGGAAACTTTTTTTGGGAAGGACTTGGTTTCTAATCTTGTCCACCTATGACTCAACTCTCCTTTCTAGGAGCTACATGGAACACTTTCACAACTAGGTTCATTTTAGAAATCCTCCACCAAAAAAAAAAAAAATCTTATGTGAAAATCTTTAGCATTCATAGTTGTGAAATTATGAAAACCTTTGTGAAAAACTTTCTTCTTCACAACATGAGTGATCATTCTCATCATTCTAGTGTGAGAGATAGTCAAGAAGGACTACATTTGAGAGATGAATTCCAAAGATAAAGAAAAGATATAGCTGGATTGAAAGACATGTTTAGGCTATTCATGATTAGTCAAAACAAGGGCAAACAAAGAGATGATGCCCCACCTAGAAGAAGATACACTTGGGAATCATCCCCATCTCCTAGTAGTAATAAGTTGTATAATAGTCATCACAATGATCACCTTTATCAATATCCACCTAGAGGACCTCATAGGCCTAAAGATTACAATGCCATGGAACCTAGAGTTTACCTTTCCCCCTTTCATTGGAAAGATAACATAGAAGAATATTTAGATTGGGAAAGGAAGGTTGAACAATTGTTTAAGTATCACTAAATAGTTGAAGATAAAAAAGTGCGCTTAGCTACATGAAGCTTTCAGGGTCATGCTATGACTTCCTTGGTTAGGGACTTAAGAATTCACAATCAACCCCAAATAAGATATTAGGATGAGCTTAGGCCAGCCCTTAGGAGGAGACATGTACCTTCTTATTACGATAGGGAGTTGATTAATAGGCTCCACAGTCTCCAACAAAAAAACATTTGTGTGGAATAATATAGATAAAAAATGGAGCTACTCATCTTAAGAGCTGGTATAAGAGAGGAACCAAGGATACCAATTGCTAGGTTTCAAAGTGGATTGAATTATGATATTAGGGATAAAGTTGAACTTTTGCCTTGTAATGATTTAAATGAGTTAGTTAGTTGTGTGTGAGGGTAGAATAATAATTGAAAAGGAAGTCTATGATAAGTCCCTTATCTCTAGATATTTTTTATTTAATTGTACTATTTTGGGTAGGTTTAAGATGTTAATTAGGAGTTATTAGCTTAGAATTAGTTTAGTTAGGGGTTTAGGCTAGTTTTACAAAAGTAGCTTAATTAGGTATTTTTAGCACATTTATAGTGTAAACCTTAGGAAAACTCTTAGGATGATATAGTTTAGCATATAGGATAAATTCATAAATAGGTTCATATGCTTCTTATTTTAGATACACAGGCTTAGAACTAGAGTTTGTGCTCTAGTTTAAGTCTAGTTTTAAGAGTTATTAGGAAGAGTTTAGTGTGGCTAACATCCATTTTTAGATTTTTTTAGGGTAATGCAGATAAAAGGATCAAGAATAGTATTTAAAAGTGATCAGAGAAATCCATGGGAGAATCTGAGTCAACCAAAAATGTAGGAAAATACTTAGAGTTGAATTTTTGTTGAAAAGTTGACTCAAAGTTGAATTTTTGAATTTCAAGTCCAAATTATGTGGCAATTGTGTGGAAAGCTTTAGAACACTAAATTACATTTGTGCTAACCTTGAAAGGGCTGAAAATTCTAAATCTAATTTTCACATGTGTAGTTCACTATGGTAGTTCTAGTTGTAGCATAGCTTTAGTTTGTGAAGTCTAACTTATTTCTTTAGTTGTGAATACATAAAGGGGTAAGTGTGAGCTGTTATAAGTGATTTTAATCCAAGAAGGTTGTTGAGATGAAGGACTGTGATGGACCAAAGTTCTCCTTGAAAGCTACATGTGAAGGAGTGGAATTTGATCCAATTGATGAGTTGTCGCATAGTTGGATGTGTTACTTGTTATAGAAGGTGAATGAGTTCTAGAGGACACAAACATTCACGGATGCTAACCTACTCTAAAGGGTGGCTGCAGTTGAGCAATGTGCTTACTAAGTGGCTAGTCAAAAGTTAGTTAGTTGGATTAATGTAGGATATAGTCTTTGACAATTATTGAAGCATGTAATAGCCAGTTATAGGTACTAAAAACTGGTAGATGTTGGCGCCATTTAATCATTTAAATAACCACCCACACACCACCATACCAGAATTACACACGACTCATACACACTATTCCATCATTAACGCTTCACTCCACCACCATACATTTTTCCTTTTAGTTTTTTTCTCTGTTTTCCCCCCACTATTTCTGCATAATCTTAGATGGATCTTGGATTAGTGACTACACAACCAGCATTGGATCAAGATCTATCCTAGTTTACGTTGTTTGTGAGTTTCAATCAATTTCACCTTTTGTGGACACATGTTATCACATTTATTTCTGAATGAAATTGTGTTTTCTGTTTTTGTATCAGTTCTACTTTCATTTTCCAGTTCACTTTTCTACTAAATTAATCCACATTTGGCATTCATAGTGTAAGGTTATGATTCATAATTTTAAAGGTTTCAACTTGGAAACAATTTGAAAACTAGATGATGCACAATCATCTAACCTAATTCGAGTGTCTCTTGATTAGAATCACACTTATTCAAATGTCAATTCTGATTTCGTGATTTCAATCTTGCACAATACTTCCGCACACAATGTTTCATCTAAATTCACTTATGAATTCAATGTTCTTGTGTTTCTTATGCTTGTTTCTCGTTCATGATACATTTGTGTTGTTATACGTAATGTTTATGAACCATTTCCACATCTAATTCGCGATTTGTTGCATTAAATTTTGCATTCACGCATTTGTTCATTAAGTTCGTTGGCTAGGGTTCATGATTTGGGAATTTGCATTTTACTCAACTATTTCGCGTGATTCTAATTTCTACGTTCTATTGAGACCATTTCTAGTCATTTTGTACCATCATATCATCATTTCATTCTTTATATAGTGATTCCCAACCATGTCTTACACATTTTATATATGAACATTCATTAGCAATTTCCTAATTTCAATTTTTTGTATATAATCTTTTTAATCCACTTCTAGTAGCTTAATTTAATTTAATCCACGCATTAGAAGCATCTCACATGTTTAGATTGGGTGTAGGATATTCACATTGTATACTTCACATGCATTAGTAGCTTAGACATCTCATCAAACACCATACGTGCATTTTAGTATACTTGATCATTTCATCAAACACCTTGCATTCATACACATTCATATCATTTTAAGTTCATTTTAGCATCAGTTTTAATAGATTTTATTATATTTCCTCCAATTCACAAAGCATATTCAAGAATCATTTAAAGTTCAATTGCCTATCCTAGGATTGATCCTTGGTTTATCACTATACTATATTAGTTAGTGAGAAAATCAAGTTTGACTAAATCTTTATGCGACTAGAGGTTTATCATTATACGATAGGAAGTACTATCCCACCACTTCATACCCTAAAGAGGATTCCAAAAGGGAGCGTTACGCGTGCAATTCTAAATATGAAAGGTTATGGGATAAAGATAAAGAAAAATAAAAGTCTAAAGAAACTAGAACATGAGGCATCTAGTGCTTCAAGTGTTTTAAAAGAGGGCACATTTGCTCTGAATGTCCTCATAAAAGAATAATGGTTTTGAAAGATCAACACACTGGTATCGTACATGACTCTTATTCTTCATAAGTGAAGAAGAACACTACTGCAGTAAAGGCTTTTTGCCTCGGTTATTTTCCTCATTTTGCCTCTGGTCTAGAACCGAGGCATATTAGGGTGAGACCAAAAGGCACCCCTTTTGGCCTCGGTTGTTACCTGAAGCCATAGAGTTCCATTTCTACCTCGGGTCAAAATAGAACCGAAGCCAATCATCCTCGCCGACGAAACGCAGCAGCCACCACCATCTTCTTCCACGTATCTGCACCATGCTCGAGCAACCCTAATTTCACCATGGCAACTGCCACCCTTGTCGAAAGCAACGCACCACACCACAGTTTCGTCTTCTTCTCCGCAACGCACCACTGCGCGAAAACCTACAGCCAACAGAAACACAAATCCACAACCTACAGCCAACAAAAACACAAATCCACAACCTTCGCGAAACGCGAACGCACATCCAGATGTGGACCACCATCATCACGCCACCGTGAATGACGTACCAGATGCAGAGAGCAGCGCCACTGCGAACGAAGGCAACGCCACCGTGAACGAAGGCACCGAACCACCACTGCAACAACGCAACCCCACCACCACCTTCGAACAAATCGGAGCAGCATCGAATCCGTGCACTAGAGCCACCATTGCTGCATCTGGAACGTCGACGACATCACCACCGTGCCTGGAACAGCCATGCCGGAGGGAGAAAAGAAAGAGTGTTATTGTAAAGAAGGGCGCAGGGAAGAAGAAGAGAAAGGGGGCTCGCGTAGTTGGTGCCCTAATTAAACCATATGGCCTCGGTGATTAATTGAACCGAGGCATATAGCCCTATTTGGCACCGGTTCAGACCCACTCGAGGCCAAAGAGGTAATGACTAATGGGTTTTAGCATATGAGCCTCCTTTGGCACCGGTTTTTTGCGAACCGAAGCATATGAGCCTCTTTTGCTTCGGGTTAAGCTGAACCGAGGCATAAAAGTTGTCTGAAATTGCAAAAATGCCACCGCACCATTATATGCTTCGGTTCCTGGACAACCGAGGCATATAAGGCGAGGTAAAAATGAATTTATGCACTAGTGGAAGTTCCAAACTTTGTAGAGGAACTCTTCATTGTGATGGATAATTGTTATAGGAGCACAAATTTCTTAGAAGCCAACTAATTGAATTAAAACATTCATAACATGAGAATTTCTTCGAAACAAGATGTAACAATTGTGAATAGTGGATCTAGTTGTAGTTGGTGTAGCTTAAGGTTGGTGGATCACTCTGCTTTCTTGTTGCATAACATAAAGCAATGGCCAAAATAAAGTGAAGGAAAAGCTGATTTTGGAATAAAGGCCAATAACTTTTCTTATAAAAACTTCAAAAATAAAATGCTTTATTTCTTTGTTCTTTTCTTCAGATATATTTTTCTGTTAATATAAAAATTCATTAAACTTCTATTTTCTATTTTTTGTAGGTATATGTTTGATCTGTGAGGAAATAAACAATCAAAGTTGTGGTTCCTTAGATATCTTTTTTATATGAAGACATATCATCTTCAAGAGGGAGAGTATGAAAGAAACCCATCCAGAGAGCTGCAACATGGGCCATGGCTAGGAGAATGGAAGAACAAGAAGGGCTTCAAAGAACTCTACTCTTGTGACAAATAGTTTATTAGCTTGCCATTTCCTTCTCTTGGCATTGTAAAAATGTAAATAATTATTTTCTTTAAGCCTTGTATTTGGGCCAAGAAAACTCTTGATGAATTTAATTGATTAAGTAAATACCATAATCGATTCAATAAGGTTGTGTATAAAAGTTTGAAGTTTTTGCTTTCTTTCTTGACTCTTGAGTGACCAACCAAACTTATGTGGTTTTTTAGGCTACCTTGGGCCTTAAAAAACCCTAGGAACATTGTTTATAGGCCAAGGTATTCTCTTAACATCAAAAGGAAGGTGGATGCATTGAAAGGTACATGCATTAGGTAGCTAACTTGGTGCATGAATGTATAGTTGGCTAGTCACTCTTAAGTAAGTCTAGAGCATTTCAGTTTCAAATTCTTTGCACCTTTTTTGTTCCTTTTTAGACTTAGGTTCACTCCTAAATTCTACCATTCTTGACTTCTCTTAGACCTTTTTCTTGAGGATTGGCCCAATCTTTTTCAAGAAACACACCAACCACTCTCTAAACACTTCACATACATTCCAAGTTTTCGCATCCAGACATAGGCTTTTTATGAAGTCTACTTCAACTTGCATGAAATGGGTTTTCCATCATTTAGAACTAGCTAGAGTTTTTAGTTCTTCGATCAGTACCACTTCCAGTGATAAACATATCTTGTAATTCTTCACCTAAACCTGAAATTGATATAAATAACATGGAAGAAAGGACTGTAAGACAATTAGCTACACCAGATGTGACTACCCCAACCATGTGCCTCCAGTACCCAGATGAAGAATGCTAGGTAAAATCTTGGTTAATCGACCTTTTGCCTAAATTCAATGGATTAGCACGAGAAGACTCGAAAAAACATTTAAAGTAATTTCATATTGTATGTTCAACCAAGATACCTACAACTATGATTGAGGAACACATTAAGCTCAAAGCTTTCCCATTTTCATTGTAAGATGTCGTCCAAGAATGGTTATACTACCTCTTACCAGGATCTATTAACACTTGGGAAACTTTGAAAAGACTATTTCTGGGAAAAAATTTCCTAGCTTCTAGGGTGGATGATAAGTCCCTAATCTTTAAAGTTTTTCTTATCCAATTGCATTGTTTTGCGTAGGTTTAATTGGTTAATTAGAAGTAATCATTCTATAATTAGTTTAGTTAGGTTTCTAGTTTAATTTTGTAAAAGTAGCTTAATTAGGTGCTTTTACTGTATTATTAGTGTAATCCTTAGAAGTGTTATTAGTTTAGTTTAGTTTAGCATGCATTTTAGGTTCATAAATCCATAGTGGTATATATATTAGTGTAAGTTCTAGTTTGATAGTAGACTTAGAAGTCGAATTGGTCTAGTTTTATAAGTCTGTAAAAGTAGTTTGATATGACTAACATTGTTTTCTTAGATTTTTGAGTGAAATGCATAAGGAAGACCTGGAGTATCATCTCAGAGTTTAAAGAAGCCATAAAGAGAAAGTTGATTCAACAAATTTGCTGAAAAGTGGCACAGATGACTTTTGGTGCACATATGACTTTTTTGAATTTCAATTCCAAATGAGATGACAACTTTTGGACATTAAAATACAATTTTTCTGACTCTAAGATGGCTGAAATGTGGTCCATATATGAATAACACTCTTAAATCACATTCTTGCATGTTTAATTATTTTAGGTGCATTATAGGCATAACAAAATTTGGTTTTGTGAATGCTAACATGTTCTCTTAGTGGGAATATATCTAGAGGGTTGGATTGGAGCCGCTAAATTGGAATTGATTGAAAATATGTTGTTGTGATGAAAGGTGAAGTAGAGCTCAATCCATACAAAATTAGCTTGAGAAAGACCTTTGAATGAGTCGGTTTGGAGCTATTATAAGCCAACTGGACTCAATCACCTACTGCAGCAGGTTGTGGACGTGGAACATCACCAAACATGACAAAGTGACTTGGAGGAATCTTGCACAATTGCTAGGAAACCTGCCACCCAAGTTCCAAGTAGTATTGTAAAAGTAGAATAAGCAAAGATGTCGTAGTTAGTTAGTTAATGAAACTTGTACAACCAGTAAGAAGTGATAGTTCTGTTAATCTAGGCGCCAAAAACTCATTGGAAACATACACACACCTCGAACACTCATTGACCATCATTCCTCTCTTTATCACACAACCAATCTCTCTTCTTCACCACATCATAGCTGTTGTTCTACACCATTTCTGCATCAATTCAACACTTTTTTGCTACGGATAGTTACTTTTTTAAGCTATTTTGTAAGATACTACTTTTGTTTATTGATTGCAGTTGCTGTAAACATGTTCTTTGATATGAAATTGTTGTTGTCCTTTCATTTTTACTGATTAATTACCATGATTTCTGTCATTCACGACTGAAGTGAATTCATGATTCAATTTTGAGTGATTGAGTGATGTTAATCTACCACAACACTTGATTCCACTTGAAAATGAGCTGAATTTATAGAGGATGCACAATTCATCCTACTTATATATCAAAGGTCCTTTGATTATGGTCAACCATACATAAATCACCAAATTGAATAATGACTTTCATTTCTACTACGTTGAACCACTATTACATTCTTCTTTAATTTTAATTTTCGATAATTATGCGTATCTTATGTTCAATTCCCGTTTGCATCTTCATTGTGAGCTAATGCGCATTATTTCTGAACCAGTTGCACAATCAATTACCCATTCGTTGCATCTAATTTTTCATTCATGCATCAGTTAGTTTTTATGTTAATTAGGGTTCTTGATTTCGGATGTTGAGTTCTACTTCGTCATTTTGAGTAATTTCTTATTCGTATACTCAATAGAGATTGTTTCTAATAGTTCTGCATTCTTACATTTGCATTTCATGCATTATGAATCGATCCTGAAGGTTGCCCTGCACCTTCATATAGGAACTCCTCTCAAGTTTTTCCAAATTTTTTAGTTTTACATATTTGCATTCTCAATTCATTTTTTTGATTCATTTGAGTTTTAATTAGTTGTTGGAAGCATTCTTTATGCTTAATTTAGAATCATTGCATTGCGTATTCACACAACTATAGCCTTTGTTAGTGTTTCCTTTTCATCAAACATCTTAGGTGCATTAGATTTCATTTAGGCATTTCATCGAATAGTTTGCAGTTGCATCCATTCATAGCATTTTATGTTTGTTTTAATTTCAGTTCAAGTGTATTTTGATAGATTTCCTCTTTTCCACAAGATAAGTTCACTAAATCAATCATTTGCATTTTCCTATCTATCAGATTGATCCTTGGTTGATCACTATACTATATTAGTTAGTATTAGTGAGGAAGTCGAATTTGATTGAATCTCTAGATGATAAGAGGTTTATCAGTGGTTGTTATTGATAAAGAAATTTGTGGGATAAGGCAACTAGGAAGAGAAAGTCTCCATGAGTATTGCGAGAGATTCAAGAAGTTGTGTGCTTCCTTCCTCATCATTAAATACATAAACAACTCCTTATTTAGTAATTTTATAAAGTATTCAATTTCATGGACAGACAAATGATAGATATTGCAAGTTGGGGGGCATGGATGAAAAAATGCCAACAGATGCAAGGCAATTGATTACGAACATGGTGTCTAACCATCAACAATTTAGCACCGCGAGTAATTTTGTGACTCTACTGAAGGGAGTCCATGAGTAGAAGCTTTATATTTCTGATCACAAGAAGATAGAAGGAAAGTTGATGAATTGGTCGGCATGTTGCGACATTTGATAGATTTACAAAAAATGACTACCTTGTGTGTAATTTGTTCCTCCACTGACCTTCATACTAAGGTGTCTTCTACATTAAAGAAGAAAAGGATATTAGACTTTGAACAACCTCAAGCGTAATCTACAAACATATATTACAATAGTAGACAACCACAAGAATAATACAAACATGATTTGTCCTTAACCTAGAACAACCCAAGTTGAAGGGATCATCTTGATCTGAAGTGAGGAAATCAATAGTCACAATAATAGTACAAAAAACCCTATGTCCCACCTCAATAAAGGCACCAACCACAACCAATTCCAACATCCAATGACTCAAATATGGATACAATGATGAAAATAATGACTAAGAAGACAACTACATTGAACCAAACGATAGAGGCAAGTGTGTAGAGTCTGCAAAACTAGATTGGACAAATGGCAACTGAGTTGAACAAAATTAAGTCTCAAGGCTCGAGCAATCTGCTTGCACAAACTATGATCAACCTGCAAAATATAAGTGTTATTACTTTGAGAATGGGTAAGCAAGTACAAGGCCTTGAGGGTGCTCAATAGGATGCAGATAAGGAGGACAAAGTTACACCTAGTGATTAAAGTGAAAGAGTAGGTGAATAATTAAAAGGTAATATCTAAAACACCTAAACCCAATGATGATTCAAGGTTAGTATCTTCTAACTCTTCTTTTCTTAAAAACTTTTCATCTTATTCACCTCCTCCTCCGTATCCAAATTGGTTTAGACTTGAGAAGAATAAGCATCAATTTATTAGATGTTGTGAGACAAAGTCCAAAACACACCAAATTTTTGAAAGAACTTTGCACACATAAAAGGCGTGTTATAGATAATGAACTTTTCACACATAAAAGAACTTTACCATTATCTAAGTTACATTTTATTAGAAAAATCAACTCTTCCATAGTTTTTAACCTACTCAATCCTCAATTTTACCTTGTTTTTTTAAATAAATATATTTTGGGTTACATTGATATAATGTACCACTAATCCCCATTTTTTTTATGTCTTTTTGTACATTAAAAGCTTTGTTCCAAAAACCCAGCCAAATGAGTGACCTAATATAGCAAGGAGAAGATAAAAAATTTTATAAAAAGGAAGCAACAGCCACCACCTGGCGGTTCAACTGCAGAGTAAGGCACCAACCTGATTCTAGAGAGTTAGCGCCTGAGGGGAAAGGCTCAGTGCAAGGTGCCAGAGTATTCTAGAAAACTACTGCCTGATGGCATCTGGAGACCGTCGGGCGGCCCCTGCAGGACTTCTTTCTTCTTCTTTGCTTGCGTTTGGTGTTGGGAGGCTTCCATTAGGCGCCACTTGCGTTGATGTTGAAAGTTTGCCATATTTCTTCATGTTTTTGCGAGGGAAACTCATCTTGGACGTTTTGGAGCTCGAACAACACGATTTGGAGTGCTTGAAGGACTACTAGGGCTTATAGGAACTATCCCTTCTTCCTTTATGTATCTCCTCCCTCTTCCACCTTCATTTTGTAAGTTTGTACTCTCCATGACAATGGAGAGCTAAACCCATTTTGTTGGGGGTAGATGTAGCCATTGAACTTTGTTGTACTTGTGAATATTTGAATATATATATATATATATATATATATATATATATATGTATATATATATATATGTCTCTTTATTAATTACTAGTATCTTTGTTTCTTTACTTAATGCTTGCTTTCTTTAAACCATTCATTGCATGATATTTGGGTCATTAGGTATCGGAAAATATTTCTTGAAACCTAGACCTGGAACAAGATACCTAATGGAACTAGTATCTAGGAATGGAGCTTGACCAATTAGTTGTCTTAAACCCTAGTTTGTGAAGTGGGTTTGCTTATTTAGGGATTCAAGGACTTGATCCTTAATAAAGAAACTTAGGCTCATTCAACTAAGGGATTAGGGTTTGAGTAGACTTGTGGGTTGACATTAGTAATTTAATGGAGAAGAGTTTTAGTGTTTTATATGCATGAGACTGAAGTCAGTGAAATCTAACCCCAACAATATCAATCCATTGCATTTCTAGTCTTTTCTATATTCTAGAGTTTCAAATATCCAAGTTCACATTTTACTTATTTATGCAAAATTTACTTTCATGCACAAAAACCCAAATTATGGATTCATTCTTTAGTTTAAATTAGTTATTGATTGCACGATTATTTAGTATACATGAGTCTCTTGGGAAACGATATCTTGGTCTTACCGGTTATTAGTTCCGCGAATTGGTACACTTGCTAAAGTCTTAACAGTACTTAACATGGGGAGAAATAGGTCCATCTTAATTATGAAGTTTATATTCAAAATACTGCAAAAGTGTAATGATCTAGGTATAGTTTATGTTCCCTATGTGATAGGAAGTACTACGTTCGACAATGAGATGTTAGACTTAGTAGCTTCTATCGATGTGATGCCTTCGTTAGTTTTTAATTCTCTTTCTCTTGGACTTCATAAGACTACCAATGTGGTCATCTAATTGGCCAACCGTAAGACAGTTAACCATGCAGGTGGGCTTGAGGATGTGCTTCTTCATGTGGTTAAATTAATTTTTCGTGTAGATTTTTCGTGCAAATGAATTGTGGATTTTTACAACCGTAGCACAATCAACCATTATACTGGGAACGTCATTCATGATGTTGACATGTAGCAAGATAGATGTAAATGTTGAGGCATTGACTATTGAGATAGGAGATGAAAAGGTGTTGTTGAATGTGTTGGAAGCTACTTGACTGTAGACTAATCTTTGTTTTGTATTGATCTATTGAGTGATGTAGTAAACAAATTTTCATTGGGTCTTAGATGTTTTTTCTAATTTTGTTCATTTTTGGATTTTTCTTTTTCAGATATGTGGTACACGATATTTGATGACAAAAAAAACTATAAAGCAAGTGATACTAAGGACGTGGAGTCACTAGTTGATACCCTTGTTGTGTTTGAGTGTGATGCTGAGGTAGCTGAGATTACTTTACAAAGTAAAATGCTTCCATTTGTGGCACAATCATCCACTTTGGAGTTAAAACCTCTACCATCTCATTTGAAATATGTATATCTAGAAAGAGATGAGAAACTTCCTATTATTATATTTTCCTTTCTTACTAATGAGTAAGAGCAACAATTGTTTCATGTTATCAAAGAACAAAAGAGAGAAATATGATCAACTTTGGAAAATATTCTTGGTATTAGCCCTTCTTTCTTCATGCACAAAACACTATTGAAGGAGGATGCTAAGCCAACAAGGAAACCTTAGAGGAGACTGATTTATCAGCTGATGGAGGTTGTGAAGAAGGAAATCACCAAGTTACTGCAAGTAGGTATCATTTATCCTATTTCTGAAACACTTGGGTGAGTCATGTACATGTGGTCCCCAAGAAATCTAGGATCACTATGGTCAAAAACAAGAAGGACAAGTTGATTCGTACTCAAATTCTGAATAATTTGAGGGTCAGTATTGATCACATGATATTGGTGTAATGTGGCTCTAGATGGGGGATGAATAGAGCCTAAAAATCAAATTCAAAAACTACACACACAAGTATAGAATTAAAAATGAAATTACTACTTGAAAATAAAAGTTTAGGGATATAGATAATGCACACATGTGTGTATTGGTTTACCTCTACCCAAGGCCACGTTCAGCCTCCTAAGGAACCTGCTTAAGAAAATCCATTGATCAATAACTTTGATAAGTAATGAGTATATTTTGACCAGGTTACATGAGTTCCAACCTCTCATGTTGCACAAGTACAATCCTCTACAGGCTACACTGAGTATCAACCTCTCTAGATATTCTTGTCAATCTCCTCTCAAGATTAAGAACTTTCAATTACAACAATAATCAAATGACACTCTCTCAATAAGAGTGTACAATTAAGCTCACAGGTTATAAATTAACTATGTGAAGAACAATCAAGCTCTCAACCCATTGCTTAAGGCCCTTCAACCTTGCTTCCATTCCATTTTTGCTGCATCAATGAAGATTCTCCTCCTCCAATTCGTGCAAGGAACTTCATAACTATACATGTGACAAATTTACAACACTTTGTTCTTTCTCTTTTTTTTCTCTTGTTTGTGTTCTTCTCGTATGGTTGATAAGTGTCTAGTTTAGTCATAATTGCGTATCATTTAGACACTTATATTGTATGAAATTGATGTAAATCCTAGTAAAACAACCCCTTTTGGCCTTAAATTAAAGAATAGGGAGTAGAGAAGTCAAAAAAATATGGAATCTGATTTATTTTTAATGTTTGTGCAGGTAAATTGAAGGAAATCTAGAAGAAGACACTAAGTCCCAAAGTTGACACCTAAGGTAATTTGCTAAAGATTCGAATATTTGTCATGCGACTAAGTAACGATATTGACCTTAAGCCACACATGTAAAAACCTTCACAACAAAAAACCTCAAGCTTCAGTGTTTGGAACTAAGCCTCTAAGAAAACCCACCTTGAGAGGAAAACTCCATTGCTGACTACCAAACTAGAAGCTTAAGCATGGAGGAAACCCACCTAGGGAGATAAGATCATGACTAATGAACATACATAGGTTTTTTTGCATCATTGCACAAATTTTCAAACATATGAGCATGTTGGAAGGATTCATCTCCAACATCACCAATCATTTAATATAGCTAATCAACTTTTTTTGCTTCTACTTTAGACATATGTGCACTTGGCATGTCTATTAATTCACTATGCCATGTCCACTTTGTGTAGCTCTTTAGGAAACTATGACAAAGAACATGCTCCCGGATAACTTCAGTTGGTAGTTTTCACTTATTCAAACAATTAACACACGAGAAGTTGTTGTTTGAAACATTCATCTTTGCAAATTCAAGAAATTGTTCTATTCCACTCTCATATTCAATTGTTGTGCGTATAGTCTAAATTAAATTAAAATCCCTTAAACTCATATGATCAATATGCATATGATAGAGGACTGCCTTTGGATCAAATACTAGAAGAACTTGAGGAAGGACCATTATAATTCAAAAGACCTATGACAAGGTCAAGGAACAAAAGCTTAGAAGAATATCTCTTTGAAGCTCATGATGGTCCATGAAGGTCATTAAGCGACTTGGTTCGCCAGGAGAAGGTTTTGTTCCTGAGTTGTGTCGTTGTGCAAGCACTCTCGCTTGGGCGAGCATTTGCATTTTCAAGCTATTTTTGCGGCCTAGTGCTTTGGGCCTTCTTTTAGGTTTCTAGGTTTGCACAAAAAAATACATGTAACCACTTTCTATAGTCATTATATGCATTTTGAATTCTTTAAGTGAGGATTCTTTTGGTTCTTCCCATAAGACCCGGGTTCTTATCAAAGATTGAGATCTTTATGGCGAATCTTCATTGACTTGCTAGATTGTGGTGTCTCCATCCATGTCTTATATTTATGTTCTTCTCTTATTTTCTTTGTTGATATTATGGGATCAATCAAATTTAGAAACGATCGTACTTGATAGGATCGTATTAACATATAGATTAAAACACCTCGGTAATTATCTACAATTTAAAAATCATTGCCCTTTACTTAATTTGGAAACAAAAGACACAGATAAATAAAAACCACAACAATATTAAAAAAATAAAAGAAATTATTCCATTCTATCTCAAAATCTAGTTAAGAAGTTACAGCAAAATCAACTCCAGAGGGTTAACACTCCATTGAAGGTAAAAATAACATTAAAAGTGGAAGAGAATAGAGGGGAGGGCATGAAAGAAGCTGGAAAGAACAAAAGAGGTCCCCCAAAGGGTCCTAAGCTCCTTGTATATCCTTTACTAGAAACTACTAATTTTGGCCTTATTTTGTAGCTTGGAACAATTTATTTTCACACCATGAGTGAACCAATATTTAACTTTAGCTACAAAAACAAAAATTAGAACATTGAAAAAATATTTTATGCAACTAAAAAGCAATTTGTAATTCATTTTATTTCACAAGCTTAAAAAGCCTAATTATCACAAATCCAAATTAAATGAATCTTTTAAGCACAAAATTCAATTAAAATGCCAACATTAAAGACTAAATTAGGGCATAAATATGCACTTATCATACCACAACACATATCCTTTTGTACTCCTAGGAAAAGTTAGTAAATTCAAAACTTTGTTCTGCGTTATTTTCATTCCATATCTACATTAGATCAAAGGAATGAACATCATTGGAAATAAATCAATCTTCTAAGAAATAAGTTATCTTGCACATACAAATGGAAGAATTATATTGTTTACACATGTGTTAATCTTTTGAATTTACAAGAAAATCAAATATGAAAGAGATCACTCAAGTTAAATTGTATATTTTCTCACCAAAATTCTTTCAAGTGTTTCGACTTGTGTTTTCACTCTTTCCAAACACAATCATTTAGCTCTTTCTTTTCTCCTAAGGTAATCTACCATTGGATCAATATCAGGGTGGGATTATTCGGCCAAGTAGCTAGAAAGAAGAAATGTCCCAATCATATCAAATCTTGCATATTTACCTAAGTTACAGAAGAAAAGAATCAAGCTAAATATTTGAGTATAATCAAAACATAAGCAAGTCACTCATGACAAATGGGAGTGGCACACGATGATCCATCATTTACATTAAGGCTCAAAACTCACAAGGCTAAAAACTCTATCACAAAAGATTAAACCAACTAATAATCAAATTAACTCAATTAGCAAATCATAGAAACAATCCACTCATATCAATATGACTCCTAACTTCTAGAATTATGATCGTCACAGATATTAAATTAAATACAAAAATCCAATGCAAATATGTTTTATTGAAAACAACAAAATATTTGTTCTGGATTTCTTATGGGATATATTGTTTAAAAGTTTCACCCAATAGGCTCCCAAGAAAAAGAGGTGTAGTCATAGTGGACCGACTTCAAAACCTTGTCTTTCCTTGTCAAAGCTTTCCTAAGTTAATACTCCCAGTACTTTCTCAAAAGATATCAATTTTTTAAAATACCAAAAATTGAAAAAATAGTAAACAACAACTCTTTTTTTTTTAAAAAAAATTCTAGGTAGGCTTCGTCTCCCCCACATTTATTCCAAAAATAGTCCTTGATGAACATATTTGGGAGAAGACTCAATCTAGCCATGTAAAAATTTATTAATTTAATATACTACAACTCATCTTATACAATTAATTTTTAAATTTTTATTTTTATAACTAAAAAAAATATTTTTGAAATTTTTATAAAATTTGCTGTACTAATGCTAAAAACAAAAAATAAATATGCATGCACTTTTAAATTTTAATCAACAATGCTTTCAAAAGAATTTAAATCTGACTTGTTTTCGTGTTTCAACAACCTTTCTTCTTTCTTCGCAACCATTCCAATTAAGATCACCACTGAAAATTTATTTCATCTTTCACATCAACAAACTTGATGTGTTGAGTGTGTAGCTTCAACTCAGTTTGATCATCAGGTGCATTAGGATAGTTAACAGGATTATCAGTAATCCTTATAATCTCATATTGTGAGAAAAAAATTGCACCTAAAGTAATAGACTTTGTTGCTTCATCATTAATAGGTTCAACAACACCTTTAGTAAAAAAAATCATGTGTAGTAGTATGTGTCACAATTTGTTGTTAATAACCATATGAATCATTTGGTTGCTATGGAAAGTAATCATAGTTCATTTGAAAATCACATTGTTGGTTATTTTTGTATGAAAAATTACTTTGCATTTTTGAAAGCGGTTTTCTGAAAAGAAATAAGTTGAAAGAGTAAACTTCCGAGAAAAAGAGGTGTGTCTCAATGGACAACTCAAATACCTTATCATTCCTTAGCCAAAATGTTCCCGAACTAGTTTCATAAATTTTCTAACAAAATTCCTCAAACAAAAATTATGATAAAAAGAAATTACCAAATTAAAATAACTAAATAAAATAAATTAAACTAAAATAAATGTTTGAAAAAAAATTAAGAAAAATAATATGATAGCGATAAAATAAAATAAAATAAAAATAATAGAATTAAAATAAGAACCAAAATGATAAAAATCATAGTTGTGTTTGTAACACCCTAGGCGGATATTACTTGGTAAAGCAAATATAATTAAAATAAAAGTCAACACCTAATATCATTCCCAAAACGCGGGAAAATTAAAAACATTAACCGCAGATAAAATAATGATACTTCATAAATACTTTATTACAATCCAAAATCCAAAGCCAACTCAAAAGGAAATTACAAAATAGCCAAAATAAATTTCTTAAATAAAATCCCAATAGCTAGCTCTCACTCCATATCTATGCCTCGCAATTATCACCTGGATTATCATTTTCTCCCGTGTGACAAGTCACACGATGATCGCCAAACACAAAGAGAAATGGTGAGCTCAAACAGTTTAAACATGCATAAATAATAACATAAACACCTCACCCAAAGGAATGTAACTTAATAAGGTTCCCATTCTTCAAGACTTTTACACCACAAAGTACATATACAACCATAGTCTCATAACCTATATGAGATTAGCACATCCAATCATATCATCCACATACTCGACCATGACCTTAGGGATATCATATCTTCCACGGATCTGCCCGCTCGTGGTCTAACCTCCATGAACCTCCCCGCTCGTAATCCAACCTCTACGAACCTCCCCGATTGTAGTCCAACACGTGTGAACACATCCAATTACGAACTTCCCCACTCGTAACACCCTCAAATGTGAGCATGGAACATACAAATCTCTTCGCTCGTATCCCCACACAAGAGTACATCCAATACGAACTTCCCCGTCTGTATTAATCACGTTCTAACTCAATTACGAACCTCCCCACTTGTAATACATGCAAGCATATCCCAGACTAAAGATTATCACAACTAGGCATGCAAAACACCACAAATGCAAACTGCCACTGCACTATGGCTCGACGCAGCCTAAGCGTTGCCAGGCAAAGGTGCAGCACATACCACATGGCGGTTACAACATACTATCGGGTGCCACTATCACAAGACCCCCCTATTTGTAGTTATCGCCTGGCAGTCCAATCTGCACTGCTAGGCACTACACCAATAACGTGCATTTTACTTGTTTAGGCACTGCAGAATAGATTCTATCACATCAATCATCACAAACACACATCCAAAATACCAAATGCACATTCATATCATTCAACATGACTCAAAATTACACTATCATACTTCATATGCATTAATCCCATATAGGGCTGGGCAAAAATAATTGTACTGTACTGAACTACCAAAAACTGCACTGAACTAAAAAATAGTTCGTATGAACTGCACTGAACTGAAAAACAGTTCAAACGAACTGAACTGAACTGTTTTTCTGAAAAATAAACTGGACTGAACTGCACTGTACTGAACTGCACTGCACTATAATATGAATTGTACTGAACTGTTATAAATTGAATTGTTTTATGAACTGCAATATATCAGAACTGAACTGCACTATTTTTTAACTGAACTGCACTATTTTTTACTGAACTGCACTATTCTTGAATTGAACTGCACTAATTTTTAACTTAACTACACTATTTTTGAACCGTTTTTGAATC
>Ga0214544_1000218_pt1 | contig 93165 bp, 46 predicted proteins | sample CNSS3metaG_FD_160074 | JGI IMG/M metagenome (GOLD analysis project Ga0214544, IMG submission 160074) | Root nodule microbial communities from cowpea collected in UCLA plant growth center, Los Angeles, California, USA - CNSS3 | ecosystem: Host-associated > Plants > Roots > Nodule | place: USA...
AAAATAATAAAAAAAAAATCAATATTTATTTTTATATATATATATATAAAAAAAAAAAAATATATATATATATATATATATATATATATATATATATATATATATATATATATATATATATAAAAGAATAAAAACAGGTAGACTTAGGTTGTCACAATGTAAAAATCAATATTTAAGTTTGAATAGTTAATAAAATTTAAAAAAAAAACACAGACACGTAGTATTCTTTTGATGGAAAGTGATAACTATGTCAAAGTATATGTGACATAATAATATGACAAAAGAAAAGCGCATCGTCATCTATAAGTTTACATAATATTAGTATGAAAAAATATATTTCGACAATGGGAAGAACTTGACAATTAATGAAAGATAATTATTTTTAATAGTAAAAATTTATGACAATGGAGTATAACATAGGGAAAGTATTACAATAAATTGTGTAATTAAAAAATTAAAAATGCAAAATAGTTTTTTACATCAATATATTACTATTATAGATTTTGATATATTATGATTTTCAATTTGAAAAGAATAGCGTATTGAATACAATTAAAATGTTTGTCTAAATTTCACATTTGATAAAAATAACAAATGTAAACATCATATAAAAAAACTCATAAATTTAATATTTTAAAATGTTGGACTAAAAATGATATTAATAATTTATATGTAGATTAACTCATGTCATTTATATATAATATCTTCCTAATAAGCTTCATCGAAAAAAAAATAATAAAATACCCATCAATAATTTCATATTTAGAATATAAAAATTTCAATTGGAATTAGTCATCAGTTATAAATGTAGGGTTTTAGTCTTGATCTTTGCATTAAGAATTGATTGTTTGAAATGATTGATATTTATGATGTATTGAAGTTTTAAAATTTAACAACTAAAATGAAAAGTGTGTTGTTGAGAAGTGACGCATTTTGGATCCTAGTTGAAGTCATTTACCAACAGAATTTAAAATCCAATAGTTTTATTGGAGAATTCATCAATCTGCTGGAAAAATTGTAGTGGAGTCAAATATATTGACATCATTCGAAGGTGCAATGAACCAAATAATGTAATGTCTTGTGTTGGAAATATTGAAGATGAGTAGAATGTCAACGGAGGGCTCATTATCTCATCTTTATTTTTAATTTTTTTTTCATTCATCTTTGTTTTTTTGTTTTTTAAATATAATCTTTTGTTTCGTTTTCATTTGATAATAGATGGTACTTACTTACACCCATATCCATTCATTTTGTATTTCAAATAGTAATTACAATTTTTTAAGAAATAAAAATTATAATAAATAAAATAACATTATCAAATATTTAATATTAAATTAGTATACATTTTTTTCAATATCAAATATAAAAATATATAATTATATAAACATCTGAAATAATATTTAGAAAAATCAAATAATAATGTTAAAAAAAATTAAATAAATGTCTAAAAAATAAATTATAAAATTAAGGATTTAAAAACTTAATATAAAATGTTTAAATTAAATTTTTTGATAATTTAAAACAAGAATTATATTTCTATGTCAATTTAAAAAGTAAATTATTGTCTATACTCTGTCTATAAATTTTTATCAAAATCGAATTCAAACAATGTTAAAAAAACAAATGATTTGATTTTTTAAATTAGTAATTTATATATATATATATATATATATATATATATATACTTTTTTATTTTAATGTAATTGTTAATAAAAATTATTTTTAAATTACAATGAAAATTTAGATTAAATCATCGACGTGACATTACTTTTTTCTAGAAGTGAATAAGTAAATTGTAATAGTTTTATCAGTTTTTTTAAAGTACGAATTTCAGAATATGATACTAATTAAACATGAAAAAGTTAACGCTAGTTTAAAATAATGATAATCTTAATTTATTAATCTTATAACGTTTTTTTATTATGTTTTGTAACAAAATTTATAGAAAAAAAATTATATTTAACAATTCAGTTAATGAATTTTCCTCAATTCCAAATTCACTTGAACTTGGATGGAACTAAAATTTCACCTGGATTAACAATTATGAAATATGGATGTTTAATATGTCTAGAATTGAAGGATGGCAAAACAGGGTTAAAATTGTAACCTGTCCCGCTAAAATAAATTAATATTTTTTATGCTAAACAGTTGACAAAGTAATGTTTTAAATTTCAGTGATTAAACTTTTAATTAAGTTATTTAAAATGTAATTTATATGCGGAATTGTCTTCTAAATTTATATTATGATTCAACAATCCGAGATGTAACCTTCCAAAAGAACAAAAGCACTACATCTGATGATCTAATTCAAGGAATATAGACAAATGAACTCTTAATGTATGTATTAGATGATTTAATCACATGTTAACGAAGATAGACAAATAAACTATTAGTACATATTAGACTCTCAATGTATTTAATGATCTAAACATATCTCAAATTTGTATGTAAAAAATCTTAGTTTGAGCATTATACCATTACTTGCAACTTAATTATCTCACTTTATATATTATATTCTTTCCTTTGATTTTATTATCTCTGTATACTTACCTCTAACTTTCCATATGATTAAATCGTTCCTACTCTTATTAACATGTCCATTACTATCTTCTAACTCAATATCCACCAAATAAGGGTTAATATATAATACCTTAATCAATGAGAAAACTCTAAACGAAAAAGTCTGAGTGGAACTTGAAAACCATTTTATAATAGAAAAGTAAGAATCATGAATCAGCATATTATTAAAGTGTAGCAATAAATTCGTAAATATTTGTTAAAGGCTTCTCAAGGTTTCACGAGCGGAACTCATCTATCAAGAAGAACACAGACATTCCTAATACGAAAATTCAAAGTATCTTTTTTATTAAAATAAGAATTCTCTATCCTAAAAGAATCATCATCACAGAAATATAAAAAAGATGTTTGGGGCATAAACAGACAAAAGTGTCGAACGTGTTCATACATAAGATAGTAACAATTGTTGTCTACACAGAACCAGACTCTCAACATCGCAACTTGCAACCACCAACGCACATCGCATTCATCTATATTTACAAACTACATAACAAACCAAAGCAAAACACTGACTATGGATTTCAAATATTCTAAAACCACTGCAGAAGTTCAGGGTAGCACAGCAAGTTCCACCTTGTCAAAGGAAAAGAAACTGACCCTTCCCTCAGTGACCAGGCAGATTTTCAAAGGAATGCCACCACATTGTTTCTGAAGGGCTTCAATCTCTGTTCTAGATGGTGGATGACCCCTAGCAGAAGATACATGTTGTACGTGATTAAATAGACTTCCATCAACAGGTAATAAACAGAGATGTCTTTACTAGTAAGTACTAATTTACAATGTTAAGATGTTTGACCTGAACTGCAACTTGGGTATAGAACCAGATGAGAAGCCAAGCTCCTCTTCATCACTTGGATTTTGCAAATAGACCTCATCATCACTATCTTCACTTGAAGAACATCCCCATGTCTTGTTTTCCATAGATCAAAAGCTGTAATTTAAAACACCAACCAATTGATCAGTTGTTAGGATTGTTGGCTGCAATGTTGTTAAACTTCAGATTCTATCTAGGATCGGGAGGGCTGAAAATTAATAACTCAGGATTATAACTTGAATCATAAGATCCTACTACTAAGATGCAAATACATCACAGGCGTATAAAAAATTAGATAAAGAAAAAAATCTCTAAATCACATCATTAAACAATAATCACATGGCACAAAAATAGATAAACAAAGAAGCACCCAGTTATGCAAAGCAAGTTGCCTGCGCCCTTGAAATATTTGTTATAATCCTTCAATGAATGAAAAACACCAGATCCACTACACTAAGTAAAATGAAGTATTCAACTATAAATAAACACAAAAATCTACTTGTATTCAGCGTAAAGACCAACCATTAATGAAAATGCAATGATGGGGATAATATGTTGGCAGTGGTAATAAGAAAGAACTCACTTCTTAGATTGAGAAGTACTGGAGAAAAAATGGAATAAAGCTGATATAGTTAAAAAGGAAGAGGTGTGAGAAGTATAAAAGCTTAGCTCCTGAAAATAAGAACTCCCAAACAAAAATATAAATCTCAACATTAAACAAAAAGAAGACCCAAAGCTTGATGCAGTTACCCCAACCCCATCTATGTTTTTATAGACATGAGAACTCAACATCAGGAACAAATGCTAGAAGTGTTCATACTTAAAACTTCACCGTCATTAGTACCCTTCAATTTTCTCAACATGGGTTTCTGCATGGTTGCTTAAATTTTGATTTTCCATCAACTATAGATTGATGGAACAAATACACTATGAAAAATTGAATTAACATTAAAACATTAGCATATCAATTGTTATTAAAAAAAAAAAAAGAGGTGCACCCAAGGCACCAAAGGCACCATAACAAGCTAGGTTTAGAAGTTCTTAATTTTATCAATAAGGTGCTAAAGGCAGACATCGCCTAAACCAGAAAGGTGCACCCAAGCCACCAAAGGAATCAACAAACTAAATGGCACTGTCTCAACCTACACAGAGTACCCTTCAAGCATCTCAGCTCAACAGCTTTACACATATATGTACCAACTCCAAATCACAAGGAACATGTTTTAGCTATTTTAAACAAACTACAAAACCATTCATAACTGCAAGGAGAAAGAAAGGAAACTCCAAACAAGATAAACATTCCACTAAGTGATTTCTTAACAAACTACATGAATAGTTTTTATGGATAATGATTTATCTACCGAGTTCATTGACACCCAACACACCACACCCATTATTTTCACTTCTTTTCTTTTTTTTTTCAATTAAAAAAAAAAAAAAAAAAAACCTACCATATTACCCTTGGGTTTTAGATGTCAAAGATTATTTTTCTTATCTACTATAATAGGATATACTTAGGCAGGATTATCTTCAACAGTTACAAATACATTCACCTAAATTTTCAGAGATTTGGCAACAGCGACGACAAGCTCATTGTTTGATAGTGATGGCCTTTCAGAAGCGTTTTCAGAGAACGAATGCTTTTGGGGGAGTTGGGAATTCATCGCAGCGATATGGATTAAGTATTGTTTTAGTCTCGGAACTTTTACTCAAAATTGAAATTCGTTTTGGTCAAAATTTTGATAAATTTTGGTTTTTAAACTTTAAAAATGAGCTAAAATGTTAACTTTTTTTGAGGTTTTGAACGCATTTCTGAATAAATATTGAGCTAAAAATGTGTCAAACTACATAAACAACTCCGATATTAATAAAATTGGGTTAAAAGGATTATATTCATTCCTTTTTAAAATTTAAGAACCAAAATTTATCAAAGTTTTGACCAAGGACGAATTTCAATTTTAAGTCAAAGTTCAAGGACTAAAAACTTATTTAATCCTAATAATATTGATTAGGGATTTGGTTTTTCGCAAGCACGACCATTTTCAGATGGATCGGGGATTTCGTTTTCGCGGGAGACATTTTGTTGGCACAACTTGTTGCTTTTTTAAAATCAAAATTCGTTCTTATATTAAAAAATGTTTTGAAAATAATAATTAAGCATAGCGTCTGTCAACAATTAAATGTTTTAATATATTTTATTATTACTATTAAAATTTAGGGTAAATTGTGAAACTATTTATTTTAAGTTTGCTAATATTTCATAATTTAAAATAAACTTAACTGTATTATTATTTAATAAAAATCAATTTTACTTATATTTTTTATTATTTATAAAATATTGGTTAATATTACTAATTCTAATAATCAATAAATGAAAAGTTTAATTATGTTGTTAGAGGAAAAAAAGTCTGTAACATTTTTTAATTTAATATATAAAATGGGCTTCTTTTTTTTTATCGGCATCTAAAATGAGCTTAGTGACTAAAAAATCTCTTTCTATTTTTTTACAATAAAAAAACAAATAAATAAGTTTATAATTTGTTTAAACTATTAGATGATGAAAAATAGAATATAATATTAGATAATAACAAATAAAATTTTAAGTTCTTTTGTAAAACCCTATAAAACCCTAGAAAATAGTGTTTTAGAATTGATAGTGGCCTAAAAATAGTGGAATTCGAATATTTTAATATTAATTATTTTTAATATAAATAGTTTTGTTATAAACGAATTTCATTATTTTAAAACATACAATTTCTCTAGAAATCACTACTCTAAAGTTCTCTGACTTCTGTCTAGAAGTTCTCACCTCCGGTTCATTTGTTTGAAGATCGGAGACCGCTAGGGTGATCCTCTTGGCGAGCTCTTCCTTTCTATCTGATCAATTTCTTCAATTGTGTAAGTTGAACTTCTACTCGTTTTCTTGTGGGTCTTCTATGTTCTGGCTTGCATGCAACGATACGTTGGTTGCATGTGACCATGCTTTGGTTGCATGTGACGTTTTAATCATCAATATGAGTCTTTGTTGGTCAGTGATCATAATAGTAGGTCTTGATCGTTTTTGTGTTGTTCCTAGGTATAGATAGAACGTCTTGTGAAGCTAAAGGTGTTTTGGTGTTCCTTGAGTCTGTTGATGTTGTGTTTGGGCCCGTTGAACCACCTTGTCAAGTATGAGAAGCTAGTATTGTTTTACTTTGTGGTGTTTTTCTAAATTAATGATGTACATAAAACTAAATATAACACATTGATGAATTTAATAGAAATTTATTGATTGTATCATGATAATGTGAGTATATTTTTTTTTTTACAAACATAAGTAGAAAACATTGAAATACTATGAAATGGGTTTTGAGTATCTTCACGGTGATGTTAATATGAGATTGTTTATGATGATGATAAGCCTATTTCGTAGGATACTTAAATTGACATATGATTATAGACATTAATTTTAGAAAGTCCGTGTGGACTATTTCATTATTCTTGCAAGGAGAGTTGTGACATGACAATCAAAGATGCAAAGATGTGTAATTTTGTATGTAAGGAGATGTTATAGGCGAAGAAATATTTGCACAAGTACCTACTATTTATAGTGAATCAAAGTGTTATTTAAAAATTGTCTTCACAATAATTCAACTTTCTATTCATAATCTAAGTATACTAATGTGAAGTACCATTGGGCAGTAAATTTTTATTTTGTTATGTTGTTAGAGTTAGCAATATTCATGTTAATGATAATGGAGTTCATAAGATAACTTAGGCATTATCAAGAACAAATCACATATGAGAAATTTGTTTGGGATTTTAAACTTCTCTAATATGTGAAAAATAGGTAGTAAAGTTGACTTGTCTCATTTATTTAAGTGGATATTGATCAAATTAGAGTTATTTAGAAGGAAGGACAATTAATTCACAAGAAACTCCAAACCTTGGGCATTATAAGGAATCAAAAAGTATGTTACAATTTAGGATATACTTCGATTATCATTGTATTTTCATTTCAATTTGCTAGGATGATATTGCACATTCACATTATGATCACTTTATTTTAAGTGAGGATCACAATATATATATTAATGAGTAATAATATTATATATGAGGATCATAATTATTTTAAGTGAGGATCACAATATCTATTAATAAGTAGTAATATTATATATGAGGATCATAATGTTTTATCCTTGTTTTGTAGTCTAAATTAAATTTATTTTTTTAACAAATTATTCACCAAATTTTACAAGTGGTATAACGAGTTTTATTACTTTAATAATAAAATATAAAATCAGCACAAGGCATGTCACATGCCAACTTAAACCAATCCAATAAAGAAAGTTATAATCTATAAAGGAATAAATTTGAAGTCTCTTGACAAAAAAACCTTACTTAATCAAAGAAGATGTACATCCTAAAATCAACCTTCACAATTTCAACTCTAACATAGTTTCAAGTGATATTGTATTGTACATTAAAACACAAAATATAATAATGAATAAAAAAATCAATTATCGAGGATAAAATTCACTTTTAGACATGTCATTGATAGAAGATGGTATGGAGTTGACATCTTGGCTTGAACTTGATTCATGTGCAATAATTGGATTCATTCTATGGTTTAAGAAAAATATTGGCTCTTCTGGAGATGGTAGCTCAATTGAGTGGCTAGTAAGATATGAAACAATTGTTACCATTGTAGGTCTAACATCTGGATTTTCTTGAACACATAATAAACCAATTTGAATGCATCTCGTGACTTCAACATTAGAATAATTTTCTTCTAATTTTGGGTCCAATGTGTTCAATGTTGTTCCATCCCTCCAATGTCTCCAAACCTATAACAATTTTTCAAATTTGTTTGTGTCATTACACTTTCATACTTATAAATTAATTTTTGTACATTACTTATGAGTAGTGAGTAAATAAAATAAATAGAAAGATTTTAGCACTCACAAATTTTAGAAGACCATCAGCAACACAATGTGATTCATGTGAACTTATATTCTTTTTGCCACTAATAATCTCAAGAATCATAACACCAAAACTATAAACATCAGATTTTTCAGAGAATTGTCCAAACATAGCATATTCTGGAGACATATACCCACTGCAAAATCAACAAAAAGTTACAAATAATGTTAAAAGTATTATGCAAAGGATAAAGAAAGAGTATTAAAAACTTACTATGTTCCAATGATTCTATTTGTACTTCCATCCTCTTGATCTATTTCAACAATTCTAGCAAGTCCAAAATCTGAAATTTTAGGGTTCATATTTTCGTCTAGTAGTACATTACTAGGTTTAAGATCACGATGTATAACTTTAAGTCGAGAATGTTCATGTAAATATAAAATTCCTCGAGCAATGCCACCTATGATCTTGTGACGCTCAGTCCACCTCAATACTTTTTCTAGTTTAGTATCTACAAAAAATAAACATTATAAATGTAAGTGATACAATAGCAAATACATAAGTTGTTAATGTTAACTTTTAAAAAATAAAATAAGGTAAGAAACATCTTACCAAATAAAAAGTAGTCTAGACTCTTGTTGGGCACATATTCGTATATAAGTATTTTTTCTTGTTCATTGAGACAAAATCCTATAAATGCCACTAGATTTCTATGTTGAAGTTTGGCTATTAATAGAACTTCATTTTTGAACTCTTCTATGCCTTGCTTAGAATTTCTTGAGAGTCTCTTCACAGCAATTGATCGCCCATCAAAGAGAGTGCCCTAAAAATATTAATATAAGTATTTATTATAAAGAATAGAAATATATAAGAAATAAAATTTAACATATTTCTTATACCTTATAGACTTCACCAAATCCACCTTTGCCAATTTTGTTCTCTTGCGAAAAATTACTTGTTGCTGCTTCAATTATTGACATGTTGAATTGCAATGACTTTATAGCGGAACTTTCTTGTCCAACTAAATAAAAATATTTCAATTGTTAAACTATGTTTCTAAACATTTTTATTCTTATAGAAAAGTAAATTGTTTCCATACTCACAATTTTCTTGAAGAATAGCTCTATTATTTTTTCTGCTTTTCCTTCGTATCAAATAATAACAAAAGGCAAAAAATATCCCAGATACAACTATGCTGAAAGTAATGATCAAGATAATTGTTGTTGTCTGACTTCCTCCTACATTACAAGAGTAACACATGTCAAAATAACTTGTGGTGAATTGATAAAACAAGGCTCACTTCTTTGTAAGTAAAAACATTCACTACTAAAAAAATTCATATTTCCTGCCAATTTTGTTTTGGAATATTTTTTTGTAGGAAATACTTATAAACTTTGTTATGAAAAAACAATTTACGGTAAATTGCTGCCAATTCTTTTGCAAAATATTTTGTATAAAACACTTTTTGCAACAAATTTTATAGGAAATACTCACGAATTTTATAATTTTGTAGGAAATAATTATCTACGAAAAAATTATCTGCCAATCTAGATCCTTAAAAGAAATAGCATGAAAAATTCTTTTTTTGCAAATTTTTTTAACAAATTTACAAGCAAATTCTCATATGTAATATGAAAATTTTTAGTAGTGATTATTGGTGAAGAAAACCAACCTTGATTTGAACCATAAGGTATAGTAACAAGATATATTAAAGACATTGATAAATTCGATACAAAAGCTGCACAACCCATATGCACCAAAATGCTAAGGTAAAAAAATAAAATAAAATGGTATCCCAATTGCTAAGAAATTAAAGTACTGTAGAAAACATGTTAATACTGATGATGGTATGTCTTCATGAGGTATTGTTCTTCCAAATTAAATAACTTCGGTTGAAATGTGACTTTCGTAATTTGTCAAGCTTTCTCTAATTTCTAACTTGTTCCTCTATGGGCTCATAATCTAAGACGTGTATATATAGAAACCACTCGTCCTTTTCAGTCTTTTAGGAAAATGATGTTTTGGCAGTCATTTAACCACTTGACAATGTGCTTTTAAGAGTAATGTGGTCAGTAGAAAAAAAGTAAACTTCTGTAATTATGAAAGAAGAGAAAAAAAAAATACTACAATAATGTAAAGGTCCTGTGAGATTGGGTTTGAATTTTGGTTATAAATACATCCAAACCAAGCATGAACAATATTGCAGTTTTGTTTAAAAGAAAAAAAAAAAATTTTGAACCAAACCAAACCAATTTGTTGTAAGTTATTTATGTCGGTTTTTTATCAAATTTTGACCATTCTAGATATCCCTAAAAGAGTAGTTATCAAGTGATTCTATATGCGAAGTTCTTAAACAACATAGATTATGAGTCATGAACAACAAGAGATCAAAATATCACTTTTTTTTTCTTCTTATATTTGATTTTTCTACCTGTATAAATTTGTTTGATTTTCGGTATACGATTGTGCTTCCTATAATTAGCATGCGAATCATGGTGAAGTTTTAGAGATGTGAATGAAAATAGAAAACCTGATGAGGTAGGAGGAGTAGATGGAGTGGTTGGCGTGAGATTGTAAAACTGGAACAATTCAAAGCGAAGAACACAGCTAGGATAGAGAACTCGTCCACCCAAGCTTCCCAAACTGCTCCATGGAATTGCCGTTCCAATCACATCACTCAGGCACCCACTGCAACCACTGCTTGATAGATCCGACGAGCATTGACCAAGAATATACACTCTTTGCTCATCGTTCAATCTCAGAGATTCATCTGTCAAGAATTTGTTATCAGTGTCCCCTGTCATGTTGGCCACCCTAGCTAACTGGTTCGATAACTCAGAAGCAACAGAGGACTGTATCGGACTGCTGTTGCTGATATTCAGATTCCTAAATCTCGGACTTGTTTCGTAGCTGGAGAAGAAATTTCTGTCGGAATAGCGAAGCCAGCAGTGATTGTACCATATTACAGCCTCCGCAGAAGCCAAACCACACTCCGAGGTTATTCTGTCGGTTGCGTTTCGGATGCATTGCTGACAGAGGCGAGCAGGAATGTCGATACGGCACCTGAAGAGGCCGTACGCTGTTCCCTCTTGCGTCTGGAATCCATATCTAGAGGTGGCGTTGGAAGACAAGCCAGAGAGGAGGGTTCTGAGGTTTGATTCCAAAGCAGCGTTAGTTTTGTCGTTTGAGCAGTTGTGAGAAATATAACCGGGATCTTCTGAATATTCAGAATCTGTGTTTGCATAATTTGTTTCTGGGACGAGTCCTTTCGGTCCCTCATCGGTGACGCGGTAGAAAGGGAACAATTCATACCTGATGTTACAACTGGGATACAGAACTCTTCCTCCTTGCTTTCCATCACAGCAAGATGGAATATCTGACATTGCTGAATCAAGACAGTTTGAGCATTGTTGGGGTGAAAGGTCTTGCGTGCACTGAGTTAGACAGTAAAGAGTCCGAAATTCCGTCAAGTTTTGTTGCTTTGCGGAATACCTGTTACTAGAATTGGCTGCTTCGCGTGTAGTTTCTCTCATGGTCTTCTCCAACAAACTCATGAAGTTTGAGGAGTTGGAGGAGATATTGGCCGAGTTCCAAATCCAATATGCGGGAGATGTGTTCACAGTGGAGAAGAAAGAGCTGTTGGAATACCGAACCATGCAGTCTTCGTACCAAATCACACTCGATTTGGACGAGGAACAGTTTGTGTCTGAGGACAGAGTGTGGGTTGCGTTTGCGACACAATCTTTGCAGGCGTCAGAAAGAACATCACCTCTGCACATGAAAAGACCATAAACTGTATCAGAGGAGTTTGTGGGAGGGACTGTGTTGTTATAGAATCCGTTGGCATTGGCTGTAGCGTTGGAAGATAAGGAAGAGAGGAGGGTCTTGAGGTTCGTCTGATACGGGCTGTTGTCACTGCTTCTTTCTTCACTACACGACCGGGTAAGATAACCAGCACCCGTTGCTTTACGAGTTGCGAAATGGAAGAAGGTAATAAAAAGGAGGATGAGCTTGAAGGGATTCCAAGCCATGCTTCTGTTCATCTTCAACAACACTCTCATATGCTGGTTGGATTGATTTTTGTTGTCGTGTTCGTGTGTAGTAATGGAAAATAAGATACAACCTTAATGATCAGGCACCTGTTATTTTTAAGAAAATTGTTTGAAAAGTCATCTTCCACCAAAAGTGCTGAGTTAAATAACATAATAAATAATCAAACCCTTTCTTGCATGACTTTTCTATCTATATACATGTTTTTCAACTTTTAACCAATAAAATAATGTGGGGTAGGTGCATTTCTTGCATAACATTTTGGACTGTATAATATTATTTTTGTTAAAATAGTTAGGGTAAAGTTGAAACCTATATATGTTTTTGCCATCACCATCTCGTATTTGACTTGGCACATGATGAAATGATGGAAAGGGTGAAGCAAGTGAAACGAAGAGAGGAGTCAAAACTCGTGTCTCTCTCTTCGACAAAGAAAGTCGGAAGGTTGCGAAAAGACCACTTCTCTGTGTTAACTTGTATGACAATTTCATTTCTATTTATTTATTCAATTCCTTTTTAACGTCTTTCTAGTTGGTCTACTCTCCCATTTCAAGGAGCATTTTACAGATCTAAATTTAACTTAATTAATTTTATTTATTACTTTAATTAATTATTTGTATATTTAGAAATATAATATTAATCACAAATTATTGCATTACAAAAAATTAATTATATTAAAACATGATTATATTACATCATAATATTTTATATTATTAATTTTATAGTTTTATTTTTGTCTTTTATTTTTTCAAGCTATTCCGCGAATGAAAACACAAATTCTAATTCTAAAACTTCTCTATTGTAGTGAGTTCATTAATTTGTAGACATTTGTATACCTCGACCAATACTTTGTTGTTGCTTATGCACATGAATTAGGTCTACAATGATAGTTGGTAGATGAGAATGGTAACACTACTACATTGACATATAACATGAATTTAGATCAAACAAAAATCACTTAAGGTTGAAGTAATATGAAGAATTTATATGACATCATAAGTGACTTGCATATTTAATTTTTCAATTTAGGCAATTCTTCTTCTAAGATAATGGTCTTTAGAGGTAGTTGCACACCACAAAGTTTGAGGTCTTTATACATCAATTCTTGGAAGCTATAGCACCACATTAAACCTATAAATATAGGGCATGACCATTGTTATTTTCATGTTGATTTTGGATGTTATCTTATATGTTAGTTTTGTAATATAATTTAGAGAGAGATACACTTATATTAGTATAGTTCGTAGTAAATATCTTGTAAGACAATGAAAGGAAGGATGCTTATCCATGTTCATCTTGTATTCATCATCGTGAGCACCTAATTCCCCATAGTTGGGATTAAATATAATTTCTAAACTCTCTCTGTATTGCACTTGATTATATATCTATTGTGTTCTTATTTTACGTGTTGGTTACATGGTTTGTATTTCACTTCGTGGTGATTTGACCAATCATCGCACCTCATCAACACTAGATGTGGAGACATTTGGTCTGATGTTTTGATGGAATCAAGTATCTTGACCCTTGACATATACCAGACATGAATATGTAGGCTTAGTTGGTTTAAAGAGTCTTGTTCTCCAAGCAAGGGTTCCTCCACCTGGATTGGGAAATCCTACGTCTGGCATCCTTTGGGTTTAACGCACAAACATGTGATTAGTTCTACAAGTAAGCGTACTTTCATAACAGGAAGATAAAGAACACAATATATAGATAATTATAGGACAATACAATTGAAGTTAATAGGCCAAGTTTAATCTCAGCGTCCTAATCAACATCACATCTCTAATATATTTATTTGGTTTATCCTTATCAATATAAAAACCAGAACTCATATATTGTTCCATTGTCAAACCTCCTCCCTGTGAATGCAACCTTGTTACACTACAACTGACCCAGTATACTTGCTTAAAAAATTGGACCTTTCATGGGAGCGGACCATTAACAGAAACTACTAAATTTTTTGCCGATTTTCATTTTATTTTTTCGCAGGATTTTCATGCAAATATTATTGGAAAATTATTTATTATTCAAATTTTTTTTCCATACAAAGTTTTAATTCACAACAAACTTATATTATTTTATAAATTTTTCTATAAATTTATATTTATTGAAAAGTTATCATAATTATAATATCAACAATATTTTAATACACTACTGGAAAAATAAATATTTTAAACATGTAAAGGATTTTAACAATATTAATAATTTTAAATATTTATTTAATCAAAATTGATAATCTTTATTTTTGTTTTATTTGAATATTTCTATTACAATGACCATAAACTACAAATATTATTAATCATATTATTATCAATTTTATAAAAATATAATATCATATTTTTATGAGATAACTTTATACCATATTTAAATAAATAAAAAAAAGGTACGTATACGTTATCACTAAAAAATATATATTTCTTACTAACTTTTTTTTGAAAGTTTTTACTAAAAAAATAGTTACAAATTTTTCAATAAACAATAAATATAATATTACTTATATTATTTTTCTAAAAACATAAATAAAAAAAATCGTGCGTATGCACGAATCACATACTAGTATTATAAGAAAAGATAAAACAATTATATCTTTAAGAAATATAATTTAAATTATCTTTAGATTTTATAATTTTTCATATCGTATTAGATCCATGAAGATAGAAGTTGTTATTCAATCTATAGCTACAAATAGAAAGGTAGTCCAGATATTATACAAGCGGATCACAGCTTTTGTAATCCAAATTAAATTTATTTTCATTATCAAATTATTCACCGAATTTTTTATGTAGTATATTAAAATGTGAAACAAAGATATATTATCTTTTATAAGCTCTATGAATTTTATTACTTTAACAATAAAACATAAAATTAGCATAAGACATGTCACATGTCAACATAAACCAATCTAATAAAGAGATTTATAACCAATAAACACATAAAGTTGAAGTCTCTTGACCAAAAAGCCTTACACAATCTAAGAAAACATATATCACAAAACAAACTTCACAATTTCTCATTTGACATAGTTTAAAGTAATACTTTACACTACATTAAAACATAAAATAAATAATGATATACAAAAGTAAATTATCGAGGATAAAATTCACTTATAGATATGTCATTGATAGAGGATGGTATGGAGTTGATATCTTGGCCTGAACTTGACTCATGTGCAACAATTGGATTCATTATATGGTTCAAGAAAAATGTTGGTTCTTGTGGGGAAGGCAACTCAATAGTGTGACTACTAAGATATGAAGCAATTGTTACCATTGTAGGTCTCGAGTCCGAGTTTTCTTGAACACATAATAGACCAATTTGAATGCATCTCATGACTTCAACATTAGAATAATTTTCTTTTAATTTTGGGTCCAATATGTTCAGTGTTGCTTCATCCCTCCAATTTCTCCAAACCTATAGAAAATTTGTAAACTTGTTTGCATCATTACTCTTTCATACTTTTGGTAATTGATTTCTTTATGCATTATCAATGGATAAGTATTGAGTAAAATAACAAGATGCCAGCACTCACAAAATTTAGAAGACCATCAGCAACACGATGTGATTCATATGAACCTATATTCTTTTTTCCAGTAATAATCTCGAGAATCATAACACCAAAACTGTAAACATCAGATTTCTCAGAAAATTGTCCAAAGAGAGCATACTCTGGAGACATATACCCACTGCAAAATCAACGAAGAAGTTACAAAATAATCTTGAAAATACTATGCAAAAGATTAGAAGAGTTGGGAAGAGTATTAAAAAGCTTACTATGTTCCAATAATTCTATTGGTACTTTCCTCCTCTTGATCTATTTCAACAATTCTAGCAAGTCCAAAATCTGAAATGTTAGGGTTCATATTTTCATCTAGTAGTACATTACTAGGTTTAAGATCACGATGTATAACTTTAAGTCGTGAATGTTCGTGTAAATATAGAATTCCTCGAGCAATTCCACCTATGATATTGTGACGCTCACTCCAGCTCAAAACTTTTTCTTGTTTAGTATCTACAAAATAATCATTATATATTTAAGTGATAATGTTTTAGTAAATTACTCAAATTGGTTTAATATAAGATACATTAAATATCATAAATACATAATTAACTAATATTAAATTAAAAAAAAGGTCAAAAGTATCTTACCAAATAAAAAGTAGTCGAGACTCTTGTTTGGCACATATTCATAGATAAGTATTTTTTCTTGTTCATCGAGATAAAATCCTATGAATGCTACTAGATTCCTATGTTGAAGTTTGGCTATTAATAGAACTTCATTTTTGAACTCTTCTATGCCTTGCTTAGAATTTCTTGAAAGTCTTTTTACAGCAATTGATCGTCCATCATAAAGAATGCCCTAAAATATTAATAAGTATTCATTAAAAAAATTAAAAACATATAAGAAATAAAATTTAACATATTTTGTATACCTTGTAAACTTCACCAAATCCACCTTTGCCAATTTTGTTCTCGTACGAGAAATTATTTGTTGCTGTTTCAATTGTTGGCAGATTGAATTGCAATGACTCTATAGTGGAACTTTCTTGTCCAACTAAATAAAAAGTATTTCACTTGTTAAATTATGTTTCTAAACTTTTTTTTATTGGAAATACAGCAAAACAAGTTTCCATACTCACAATTTTCTTGAAGAATAGTTCTACTATTTTTTCTGGGTTTCCTTCGTATCAAATAGTAACAAAGGGTGAAAAATACCCCTGATACAACTATGCTGGAAGTAATAATCAAGATAATCGTTTTTGAGTGCATTTGCCCTGTATTACAAAAATAACATATGTCAATAAAAAAAGCTATTTTTGTATAAACTAAAAAAATTAGAACTGAAGAAAACTAACCTCGATTTAAACAAGTTACGTTAAAGTCATAGATAATTTGATACAAAATTGATAATATTGTAGAACAAAACTTACACAACGCATATACTCCAAAATACTAAGGTCACAAATAAAAATGTCATCACATACTGCTAAAAAATTAAAGTACCGGAGAAAATTTGTTAATGTTTATGAGGTTAAATTCTCATAAGGTCTTGTCCTTCCTTATGATAGAAAGTTTTCATAATATTGTGTTGAGTTAGTAGCTTTGTTAGTGGTTCAGACAACTTTGACTGGAATATGACTCATTTCTAGTTTGACAAGTTTTCTCGAATTTCCAACTTGTTCCTTGACCACCTACAGTAAACTTGTATCAGATGCATCAAGTTGTATAGGATTAATCCAATATTTGTTGGATTTTCGTTATATCGCTGATCTTCATTTTATTAGCATGGTGAAGTTTTAGAGACGTGAACAAAATAGAAAAACCTGGTGGGGATGGTGGAGGAGGAGGTGTGAGATTGTAGAACTGGAACAATTCAAAGCGAAGAATACAGCTAGGATACAGAACTCGTCCACCCACGCTTCCCAAACTGCTCCATGGAATTGCCGTTCCAATCACATCATTGAGGCACCCACTGCAACCATCGGTTGATAGATCCGTTGAGCACTGACCAAGAATATACACTCTTTGCTCATCGTTCAATCTCAGAGATTCATCTGTTAGGAATTTGTTATCAGTGTTCCCTGTCATGTTGGCCACCTTAGCTAACTGGTTCGATAACTCAGAAGCAACAGAGGACTGTATCGGACTGCTGTTGCTGATATTAAGATTCCCAAATCTCGGACTTGTTTCGTAGCTGGAGAAGAAATTTCTTGCGGAATAGCGAAGCCAGCAGTGATTGTACCATATTACAGCCTCCGCAGAAGCCAAACCACACTCCGAGGTTATTCTGTCGGTTGCGTTTTGGATGCATTGTTGACAGAGGCGAGCAGGAATGTCGATACGGCACCTGAAGAGGCCGTACGCTGTTCCCTCTTGCGTCTGGAATCCATATCTAGAGGTGGCCTTGGAAGAGAAAGCAGAGAGGAGGGTTCTGAGGTTTGATTGGAAAGCAATGCCAGCTTTGTTGTTTGAGCAATTGTGAGAAATATAAGCAGGATTTTCTGAATATTCAGAATCTCTCTGTGCATATTTTGTTTCTGGGACGAGTCCTTTTGGTCCCTCATCGGTGGCACGGTAGAAAGGGTACAATTCATACCTGATGTTACAACTGGGATACACAACTCTTCCTCCTTGCTTTCCATCGCAGCAAGATGGAATATCTGATATTGCCGATTCAAGACAGTCTGAGCATTGTTGGGGTGAAAGGTCTTGTGTGCACTGAGTTAGACAGTAAAGAGTATTAAATTCCGATAAGCTTTCTTTCTTTGTGGAATACCTGTTACTTGAATTGGCTGCTTCATGAGCAGTTTCTCTCATGGTGTTGGCTAACAAATAGTTGAAGCTTAATGGGTTGGAGGAGATATTGGCCTGGTTCCATCTGTAATATCTGGGATATGTGTCCACAGTGGAGAAGAAAGAGTTGTTGGAAAACCGAACCATGCACTCATCGTACCAAATCACACCCGATTTGGACAAGGAACAGTTTGTGTCTGAAGACAGAGTGTGGGTTGCGTTTGCAACGCAATCTCTGCACTCGTCAAAAAGAACATCACCTCTGCACATGAAAAGACCATAAACTGTGTCGGAGGAGTTTGTGCCGAGGATTGTGTTGTTGTAGAATCCGTTGGCGTTGGGTGTGGCATTGGAAGATAAGGAAGAGAGGAGGGTCTTGAGCTTGGTCTGATAGGGGCTGTTGTCACTGCTTCTTTCGTGACTACAAGATCGGTGAAGAAAAACAAGATCAGCAGTTGCGAAATGGAAGAAGGTAATAGAAAGAAAAAGAAAGATGAGCATGAAGGGATTCCAGGTCATGCTTCTGTTCATCTTCCAACACCCTGTCATACGGTGGGTAGATTTTTGTTGTTCATAGTTTTTTATTGTGCGTAGTAATGGAAAATAAGATCCAACCTTAATAATCATACGACTCATATTTTAAAGAAAATTGTTTGAAAAGTATGAAATTCATCTTTCACTAGACATGTGATAAGTTAAATAAACCATTGGCACGTGACTTTTGTCTATGTTTTCGAACTTTTAACCAATAAAATATCTATTTAATTTTTTAATATTTTTTTTCATTTAGATACCTTTCCTTCTATGAAAATGATGTTCCGACAATTATTTGACCACTTGACAACTTGATAATCTGCTTTTTAAAAGTAATGTGATTATTAAAAAAATATATTTATGTATTATGAAAAAAGAAAGAAACAAAAATAGTAAAATAATGTAAAGGTGTTCATGATGAGATATGTGTTAAGATGATAAAAATAATATATTTTAAAAAATCTCACATCAAGATAAGTCAGATAGTGGATGTTGAGAAATATTCAATGAATTCTAAGTTGATAGTTATTTTGTCTCACTCAAAGATACTTTAAGTTTATAATCGATTTTTTTATGTTACTGTGATATAGTGTTGTGAGGTTTGGTTGAATTTTTGTTTCGAGGAATATGAGTATATCTAAGGTCAAACTCATGAAAGGGTAGTCCATATATTGTATAAATTTTCACATAATGTTATTATCTGATTGTCATTTGATAATAATTGTGAGTTTTTTTCAATTTAGAGGTGTCGATTAATAAGGTAATTCTTAAGTATAAATATGTAATATTTTTAATTGATGATGTATATTAAATCCAGAAGTTGGTCTAAGAGTTATAAGGTTGGTTAATTAAAATTAGAAGAGATAAAACAGGATGTGAGTTCAACTCGCTCATTGATAATTTAGAAAAATAAAATTTAATAAAATATATGTAGTTTTGTTTGATTTAAACTGATTTTTGTGATTTTTAATTTATAGTTTTTTTTTCATTTCACCGAAGATTTACTCTCTCTTATCATTTTCTTAAATTATATATAATAAAAGAATATATTACTCAAAATTTGATAAATATGTTAAATAATAAATAAATAAATTATAAAATTAAATATTTAATATTATCAAAAGTTAAAATTATATATTTTTATAGTCTAACCCCACAATATTAATAAAAAAAAGTAAGAACAACATATCCTTTACATTAATTTACTATTTTGTTTCTTCCTTTTTATCATAATTAGAGAATTTTACCCTTTTTTTAATGACGACATTTCTTTTAAAAGCATACTGTGAAGTGGTTAAGGGTGTGTTCTTATGAGTGAAAAGATTTGAGAGAGAGGATTAATTTAAGTGAATTTGAGAGTGAAGTTTATGTTGTTTTTGTTAAAAGATTTGGAGATAATGGTAGAATGGATTTGAGAATAAATTTTGTGAAAGTTTGTGTGGAATTTGAGTGGTGTAACTAATAAATTTAATTTATGAAAAAATTATATTACCAAATTGTCCTTGGTGTTAAATGTAGTATAAAATAATAATTAAATAAGTTGTAATTAATTTTGAATTTTTTTTCTTCATAAATAAAAATATTAAGAATATTTATCAATTGAAAAAAAATAATAATAATATATTTTAATTGAAAAATAAAATATTTAAATTTTGTTCATTAAAGCAAAAACGGATGTAGATAAAATATTCAAGCACATTATAACCAAATACATCACAAATGTAATCGGGTAAGTGGAAAAAAATTACGGAAGTTGGAATCGGATATAATCACAGATGTATTTGGATAAATGGAGAAAAAATGTATGAAGTGTATCAAGTTGGAATCGGATACAAATTTAGTGTATGTATTCCATTACTTCTTCATAATAGACATGTATCTCCATGAAGGATAATCAATGGTGGAATAGTATGAGATTTTCTAATATAATAAGGGGGACAGAGTGGTAAAATAATAATTTTCTCTCCCAAATCTCCTCGAAACAGCAAGACCCAAAATAAACATGCAATATAATATAATTAATAAATATTATATATTTTCAATTTTTATCTACTAATAATATTAAAAAAAAAACTGGAAAGATTACAAGTGAAAAATAAAATAAAAAATTAAGATAAAATATTATAAACACCAAGAACAGAAACATTACAACGCTGCTGCAGACATTCTTCATTATGTAAAGTAAATTAATATAAAAAAAAAAAAATTGATTATGCATAAAAATACAATTGAATCTAATTTTGTGTGTATATAATTAATTATACATTTATATGTAATTTAATAGTTTTTAAAATAATTAATTATATTGTTAAAAATACTTTTATTATTCTTATATATTATATTTGTTTTAAAAGAATATCAAAATATTTTATTTATTGTGCTGAATTTTTTGTCAATAATTTTTTTTATTTCAAAAACATATAGTTTTAGTTCAATAAATTTATTGTCTTTTAGATATTTTTTATCCGAACATTTCTCTTACGTTTATTTTCGGGTGCAATGTAATCTTTAACGAATTTTGTAATAAAAAATTAATAACTATCATTTTCTTCAATCAAACTCGAGTATGAAATAATATCATATTGATTTATTCCACCAATTAAATGTTATTATGAGTCCGTAAGCTCCTTTTTCAGCTTCTAAAGGTCTGGGCCTGGTCTTTTCGTAGGTCTAGGACCAGCCCTCCAGAGGACCCAATACCCCTTCCAGCTAACTCAGTATTCATTTGTCACCTTTTTAGAAACAGCTCCCTTCCCTCTCTCTATAGTCTTCTGCTAGGGGCTCTGCTAGGGCACGACCTTCTTCCATCTCCAAGCTAACAAAACCCATCTTGTACCTCCTAGTAAGTTGAACTTTAGAGCTTTCTGGTCTATTTCTTCCCTTTTTCACTGTTTGAGCATGTTGGTCGGGTTAGGGTTTAGTCTCATACCCTAGTTTATCTTCGTTCTATGTTTAAGCTCACTACTCTCACCCTTGGAGTTGTGGTACTCCTTAGTTGTGGGTCTGTTGCGTTTTGTTAGCATCTAAGCAAGGTAAGGGAAGTTAGGTTTTAAGTTTAAAGTTGTTATTTCATGTTTATGTTCTGCTATATGTTGTGGGCGCTTGAATGGTGTTTTAAATCGTGTGCAAATGGTTGGCTTACATTCTAGATGTTGCTCTGTGTTGTTTTCTGCCTTGGATGCGTGGAACAGTGGGGGGAACTAATATTCTCGCCCAAGTGAGCTTGTCTCGCCTAGACGAGAATATCAGAGGCTCGTCTAAGGTTCTGCCTCGAGCGCTCGCCTAGGCGGCTCATTCGCGTTTTGAGCAACACCCTGTCTCGCTCAGGCGAGAAGGGCTCAGGCGAGAAGGTCTCGCCTAAGCGAGAATTCGTGAAAATCTCCCAAGGGCCATTGTTGCAGTCTCGCCTAAGCGAGAGCCTGCAGCTTAAGCGAGGCAACTTCCCTCGCCTAAGCAAGGGCTCCTAGCTTGAGCGAGGCTAGTGCAGTGGTGCGTTCTGACACTGTTTTCTTAAATGGTTGGATGATTTGTAGCATGTTTTGTTTGTTTTACTCCTCCCAAACATGATGTACGTGAATATACTTGGTTGTTAGAATCCTATGAATGAAGTTTGCATGCTTGGTATGAGATTGATCACGGAATTGTGGGTTGGTGGTGTTTTAACATGAGAGTTTGATGATGAAATAAAAGTGATGGAACTAGTATGAGAAACATGATTTTGGTTGTGAGATAGGCATAATTCCATGAGTCTCGTGGGGAGATCTCATGGTGGTGTGTAGTGTATATATTAAGATAAGGATTCAAGTAAGGACCGCATCCCGAAACTCTAAAGGGTCAGTGAGTCTCATGTAGAGCAAACTGATCCAAGTGGTGAGAGTAGCGAGAGGCCCTAGTCTGTGGCAGGATAATGACCTTAGACGCTTGAAGGCTAACCTTGTGTGTGGTAGGGTGAAACCCATTGGCAATGGCTCTGTAGAGCAGTAGAGACCACCACAAGTGCAACTGTCCAGTGAATCCGATTTTAATATATTTATCCGGATATTGAGTCTTAGTGTCTTATATGTTTGCTATAATATGATTATGTGTGCCTACTGTGTTTGCATGTTTGGATTGTTCTAAGTATTCATCTACTATGATATGTTAAATTTAACTTGCACTAGCTTACCCTTCCATTTTGTGTATGTTCTTGTCTTGTTTTCTCTTTTGCGATGATCACCTGGTTGGTGGGAGCAGATGGAGGGAATGTTGAAGGTAGACGTGACGGTGGCAGCGGTGCAGTTTAGATGGCTCATTGTGTGTGGATCTTAGGAGTAGTTTTAAGGCTATAATGCCTTGGAAATCCCCTGCTGTATGAACAACTTCTTTTGCAAAACAGTTAATTTTTAGATTCATGTCTAGTTTATGGCACTATGTTTTGTATGCCCTAGTATTTCCAGTAACCTTCTTGGATGACTGTAATAATGAATCTTTATGTGTCATGTTCCTCTGATTACTCGTTGATTACTATAATTATGCGATGACTAAATTTAGTAGATTTAATCTATTTAAATGGGATGTCACAGAGTCACTCGTTTAGATTATCTATTGGTTTTTTTTCTGTTATTCCTATATTGTGCCTTCAAAATACATGAATGATCATTAATTTTAAAATATATTAAAATTATCTTTAAAGTATCAAAACAATGTGTTTTTAATATTTAGCATAAAACAACATAAAAAAACTCAGCATTGAAATCGAACTCGTTTTTCACATACCCAGTAACAACTTTTCTTTTACAAAACAACAACTCTATCCAATTAGACAAGCTTACAACTAAGCTAGACACGTTGGGTGATGCAATTGAAATGAAAATGCCTTAATAGGTGATGACATAGGTGTTATAAATGGGAAGAAAAATTAGCTGGTCATGCTTTAGTCATCATTGTATTTTGGTTCAAATTTCTTAGGATGACGCAAGCATTTATATTAAGAAAATCATATTTTGACTTCCATAATTTGATTTTTATATTGTACTTCTTGATATGATTTAGTGTAAAACATTGATTAATGTATATTTTTTTTCTTTGAAGGATCAATGTCCAAAATTAAACAACGCTAAAAAGTAAAAAATGAGAATCAAATTATAAGAGTCAAAATATCATTGTCCTTTACATAATTATCACTTTCTTTTAAACAACTCTAGTAGTTCAAAAGTATAATTAGACTTTGATTATGTCCACTAGTTCATAAATCAAAATGTTTTTGTTTTTGTTTTGCAATAAAATTTATTTTATTTTCTGTCAAATTATTCACTAATTTTTAACGTAATATCTTCAAATTTGAAAAAAAAAAAATTTCCTATAGCTTTTCTACATTTGTACTCTTTTTAAGCACGAGTTTTATCACTTAAATAATAAAACATGTCATATGTCAACATAAAGTAAACTAATAAAGAAAGTTACAATCACTAAAGGCATAAAATTAAAGTATTACAAATTAAGTGGAAATTTTTTACCCTATCTAAGAAAATAAACATCGTGAAACAAATTTCATAGTTTGAATTGTATGACATATATTAAAATATATTAAAATAAATAAGTAGTATATATAAAAAAAGTAAACTATCTAGGATAAAATTCACTTATGGATATGTTGTTGGTAGAAGATGGTATGGAACTGCTGCCATCTTGGCCCGAACTCGATTCAAGGACAACAATTGAATTTATTCTATGGTTCAATAAAAATGTTGGTTCTTGTGGAGATGGCAACTCAATTGTGTGACTACTAAGATATGAAACAATTTCTACCATTGTAGGTCTAACGTCTGGATCTTCTTGAACACACAATAAACCAATTTGAATGCATCTCATGACTTCAATGTTAGAATAATTTTCTTTTAATTTTGGGTCCAATGTGTTCAATGTTGTTTCATCCCTCCAATGTCTCCAAACCTATAACAAATTTTTAAACTTGTATGTGTCATTACACTTTTGTAATTTTAATAGTTATTTTCTTTATACATTACCCATGAATAATGATTAAGTAAGATAAATAACAAAATTTTAGCACTCACAAAATTTAGAAGGCCATCAGCAACACGATGTGATTCATATGAACCTATATTCTTTTTCCCACTGATAATCTCGAGAGTCATAACACCAAAACTGTAAACATCAGATTTCTCAGAAAATTGTCCAAACATAGCATACTCTGGAGACATATAGCCACTGCATATTCAACAAAAAGTTTAAAAAATCATCTTAAAAATATTATGCAAAGGATGAGAAGTGTGGGACACAGTATTTAAAACTTACTATGTTCCAATAATTCTATTTGTACTTTCCTCTTCTTGATCTATTTCAACAATTCTAGCAAGTCCAAAATCCGAAATTTTGGGATTCATATTTTCATCTAGTAGTATGTTACTAGGTTTAAGATCACGATGTATAACTTTAAGTCGGGAATGTTCGTGTAAATATACAATTCCTCGAGCAATTCCACCTATGATTTTGTGACGCTCACTCCAGCTTAAAACTTTTTCTTGTTTAGTATCTACAAAAAATAATCATTATATGTGTAAGTAATACATGATTTTGGTAAATTTCTTGAATTGGTTCAAGATACAATATATTAAATATCATAAAACAAAATTAATTAATGCTAAATTAAGAAAAAATAAAGTAGGTATAAAGCATCTTACCAAATAAGAAGTAGTCTAGACTCTTGTTTGGTACATATTCATAGATAAGTATTTTTTCTTGTTCATCAAGACAAAATCCTATGAAAGCCACTAAATTTCTATGTTGAAGTTTGGCTATCAATAGAACCTCATTTTTAAACTCTTGTATGCCTTGTCTAGAATTTTTTGAAAGTCTCTTCACAGCGATGGATCGTCCATCATAAAGAATTCCCTAAAGTATAAATAAGTATTTATTAAAAATGTAGAAACTTATAAGAAATAAAATTTAACAAGCTTTCTACCTTGTAAACTTCTCCAAATCCACCTTTTCCGATTTTGTTGTCATGTGAGAAGTTATTTGTTGCCGCTTCGATTATTGGCATATTGAATTGCAAAGATTCTATAGTTGAACTTTGTTGTCCAACTAAATAAAAATATATTTCAATTTTTAAACTATGTTTTAAAACTATTTTATTGAAAAGATAGTAAAAAAAAATCATACTCACAATTTTCTTGAAGAATAGTTCTATTATCTTTTCTGTTCTTTCTTCGTATAAAATAATAACAAAAGGTGAAAAGTATTCCTGATACTACTATGCTGGAAGTAATGATCAAGATAATTGTTCTTGACCGACTTTCACCTACATTATAGAAACACATGTCAATAAGTCATAGTAACTTGATAAAAAAAAAAAACTAGTTGCATAAACTAAAAAAAAAATATTGGTGAAGAAAATCAACCTTGATTCGAACCACACTATATGCTAAGAACATAGATAATTTGATGCAAGATTTATAATATTGTAGAACAAAAGCCACAAAACTCGTATTCCAAAGTGCATAATCGATTACAAAAGGATATGCTGTGCTCCTGATATTTTTTCGAATTTTTTAGATCGTATTATTTGACATGAATCTAGTTTGGCCTCATGTTTTTGTATCTTTTATTTACATATATGATAACTTATAATTGTTGAGATTGTAAAGTCAATCTATTTCCAATTCCAAATTTTCATAATGACATATAAAACGTGTGTTTGTATACAAAAAAATACCCTGCTAATTTTATAATTTTCTGCTATATTATTTACTCTTAGCATAAGAAGCTTTTCTGTTAGGAAGGAAAATCATGATTTTAAGAAGAACTTGTTCATTAGAAAAGATAAACTTTTATCATTTTACAAGGAAAAGGAGTAAAATAAGGGTGTTAAGCGACGAGATAAATTTGTTGGATTATGGATATATATCATTGTCCTTCCTATTATTAGCATGGGAATCATTGTGAAGTTTTAGAGACGTGAACAAAAATAGAAAAACCTGGTGGGGATGGTGGAGGAGGAGGCTTGAGATCGTAGAACTGGAACAATTCAAAGCGAAGAATACAGCTAGGATACAGAACTCGTCCACCCAAGCTTCCCAAACTGCTCCATGGAATTGCCGTTCCAATCACATCATTGAGGCACCCACTGCAACCATCGGTTGATAGACCCGATGAGCACTGACCAAGAATATACACTCTTTGCTCATCGTTCAATCTCAGAGATTCATCTGTTAGGAATTTGTTATCAGTGTTCCCTGTCATGTTGGCCACCTTAGCTAACTGGTTCGATAACTCAGAAGCAACAGAGGACTGTATCGGACTGCTGTTGCTGATATTAAGATTCCTAAATCTCGGACTTGTTTCGTAGCTGGAGAAGAAATTTCTGTCGGAATAGCGAAGCCAGCAGTGATTGTACCATATTACAGCCTCCGCAGAAGCCAAACCACACTCCGAGGTTATTCTGTCGGTTGCGTTTCGGATGCATTGCTGACAGAGGCGAGCAGGAATGTCGATACGGCACCTGAAGAGGCCGTACGCTGTTCCCTCTTGCGTCTGGAATCCATATCTAGAGGTGGCGTTGGAAGACAAGCCAGAGAGGAGGGTTCTGAGATTTGATTCCAAAGCAGCGTCAGTTTTGTCGTTTGAGCAGTTGTGAGAAATATAGCCAGGATCTTCTGAATACTCAGAATCTGTGTTTCCATATTTTGTTTCTGGGACGAGTCCTTTCGGTCCCTCATCGGTGACGCGGTAGAAAGGGTACAATTCATACCTGATGTTACAACTGGGATACAGAACTCTTCCTCCTTGCTTTCCATCACAGCAAGATGGAATATCTGATATTGCTGAATCAAGACAGTCTGAGCATTGTTGGGGTGAAAGGTCTTGAGTGCACTGAGTTAGACAGTAAAGAGTCTGAAATTCCGGTAAGTTTTGTTGCTTCGCGGAATACCTTTCATTAGAATTGGCTGCTTCACGAGCAGTTTCTCGTATGGTGTCGGCTAACAAAGTGTTGAAGCTTGATAGGTTTGAGGAGATATTGGCGACGTTCCACATCCAATATGCGGGAGATGTGTCCACAGTGGAGAAGAAAGAGCGGTTGGAATACCGAACCATGCAGTCTCCGTACCAAATCACACCCGATTTGGACAAGGAACAGTTTGTGTCTGAGGACAGAGTGTGGGTTGCGTTTGCGACACAATCTTTGCAGGCGTCAGAAAGAACATCACCCCTGCACATGAAAAGACCATATACTGTATCAGAGGAGCTTGTGGGAAGGATTGTGTTTTTGTAGAATCCGTTGGCATTGGCTGTAGCGTTGGAAGATAAGGAAGAGAGGAGGGTGTTGAGGTTCGTCTGATACGGGCTGTTGTCACTGCTTCTTTCTTGATCACTGCAAACGCGGCCAATATAATCAACGTCGGCGCCCTTTGCTTTACCAGTTACGAAATGGAAGATGGTAACACAAAGGAGGATGAGCTTGAAGGGATTCCAGCTCATGCTTCTGTTCATCTTCCACCACGCTCTCAATTGCTGGTTGGATGGATTTTTGTTGTTCCTAGTTTTCTTGGAAAATAAGATACAACCTTAATAATGGGACAGTGATATTTTGAAGAAAATTGTTTGAAAAGTATGACACCCATCCTCCTCCACACAAATGTGACAAGTTAAATCGACCACTGTTATATATTTTTTCTTTCAATCTAATTTTCATCCAATATAATAAAGAAAAGTGAGAGATAACTGCATTAAATTAAACTTAAAATTATGTGATTTTTAAGTCATGTTAACCTCACTTACTTTAATTAAAATTCAAAAAGTACTATAACAAATCGAAAGTTGTATTAAACTGGCCGGATATTTATACATAATATACTCCACGACTTTAATTAAAATTAAAATGAAATTACGCCAAACTAAAATCGTATCAAATTTATATAATTTCAGATTTTATTATAACATGTCAAAGTCATAAATCCTACCAAATTAATACAATTTCAATTAAAATTAAAAGAAAAAATCTGCAACAAACTAAAATTGTGCCAGTTATCACAATTTTAAAATTATACCATCTTAACGGTTTAAGATGTTTTTGCCATAATATATATCCATCTTTAATTGCCCTGCATTCCATTTTATGTATAAATTTAATGGGAAATGATAGTTTTACAAAATTTCATTTTTTGGTAAAAAAAAAAAAAATCAAACTTTATTATTTTACTACTTTATTTATGTAACTTTCATTAAAAAAAGTAAAAAATCATTTTATTTAATAACTTTGTCAATTTTATTAATAAAATATTTGTCAAAAAATCAAATTTAAAATTGAATGAAAAAAATTATGCTGATTGTTCACGAATAACTCCCATTTAATACTTATTTTTCTCAATAAAATATTATATTATAATAAAATATTAATTTATTTGAGTGTCAAATTACATTTCCAAACTTAATCCTCATCAAGATTCCACCTATCCAAAACCAAACACGGACTGAGAACATAAATACAAAGGACCTTGCACAATTTCTGATAAAATAAATATTGTTTTTTTCAATTGAGTTAAGTTTAATTTTAGTGATTTAAATTTTAAATTGATTTTTCTACTTCATTTCCACTACTTAAATAGTACACACTAAATTGTTTGAAAAAAAAAAGTGTAACAGATATGTAGATGTACTTATGATGAAAATATAAGAAATGTGTTATTTCATCAACATGTAATCATTAGTTATTATTTGTATAAACAAAACTTTCGACGTAATTTAAATAAAAAAAATAAAACAAATATTTTTAAATTATAGAGACTTAAAATGTCAAAATCAATTTCAAATTAATAAAAAAATAATTTTAAAGCTAAAAGAATTAAAATCTAATGCCAGACTCCATTTTTGTGTGTTTTTATCGGTTAATATTACATACACCTTAATGGCCTTAGCAACTTTTTGTCCGAAAATAAAATTGAATTTTAAATATCGATTCAGTATTAATAAATGTCAGTATTATTATATTTTTAAAGTTATTTTATGGTTTTATCATTCTTTCTGTTAATTTCTTATATGAATTAAATTTAGTTCTCATTTATATACTTGTTGCCCATGAATTTTTCCTCGAAATTGCTATCAAAACTAACATTACAAATGCATTAAATACAGGGAAATATCCACGAATGATTGACTCACCTACTTCAATGACTTTGTTTGCATTTATTTTTCACTGCCGTGTTCAACTCAAAATGTAATGCTTCTCATGCCAAGAAGAAAGAAAGTTCAAACTCCTGTATTTCCCACCAGAAGCTTCCAGGTGCCGGTAAAAGTAGTAATTTTAATTATTAAAATTAATATTAGAGATATTATATTGATAATATTACTTCAATATTTTTTATATTTTATTTGTGCATGTACAATCATTATTATTTTTTATTTTTTATATTATTTATTCTATTTAATGATGATTTTATTACAAAAATTATAATTGTACTATATTGTGTTTGTATAAACACAACATCTACAATACCGATGTATAGAATTGTAGGACAATATTCTTTCATTTCAGTAACCCCATAATATTTAGAAATAAAGTTAAAATAAAATATATAAATTTCATTTTTTTAAAGAATTTAGTTAAGTTAACTATGAAATAAAAATTTGTAATTTGTAATTTTACTTTTTATGTCAATTATGCTACAACCATCATAAAAAGTTTCATATTCCATTTTCAAATTTTCTACGAAACCCTAATTTCATTATTATTTTTTTCTACAACATATTAGGAACATATGAATGCATATCTTACAGAGCTTCATGCTAGACATATTTGCAATTGGAAAATAAATGCACTAATAGAAAAACTGTCTTCCTTTGTTGAATAAGATAAAGACGAGTGTTGGCAATCGAAAGAAAAAATAATATCTTTTACGATGACATTCTATTACGCATTTACGTTATGATCACCTGCTTTTAAACAAATCTAGTAGATCAAAAGTACAATTAGCCTTTGATTCTATCCATTACTTCATCAATCAGAATGTTTTGTTTTTGTTTTGCAGTCCAAATTCAATTTATTTTGTATCAAATTAGTCACCAATTTTTAACGTGATATTTTAAAAATTGAAACAAAAATAAACTACTTGTTATAAGTTTTCTATATTTATATTCTTTTTAAATACTGCGAGTTTTATCACTTAAATAATAAAGGTTAAAATTATTTTTTTGTCCCTTTATTTGTCATGAAATTTCAGTTTGGTCTTCAAGTTTTTCGTTGTCTCAATTTAATCATCATTTTTTTAAAAATGACTCAATTTGATATTCACCGTTAACTTTGACCAGACGGTGTTAAAATCAACGTCACGTGTCAATTTTTAGTTTTTTATGATTTTTTTATATTTTTTTAATATATTTTTTAAATTTTAAATTTTTTTTGACACGTGTCACTTCATAGTTGTATCATGTGTCAAAGTGACTCAATTTGGTCCCTATATTTATTTTTAGTTTCAATTTAGTCCCATTTTTGTAAAAATGAAGTAATATTGTCCTTCTTTAAATTGACACTAAATTTACTTTTTTATAAATTTTATGGTGATATTCTTACTAAAATTAACGTTTTTATTAAATATTTCTATAGATATTTTAAATTAATTTTAAATTCTACACAAAACATTAGACTTTGGTTTTGTTTTAAACTTGAAATTTAGTTCCTAAACTTATGTGTGACAAGTGATTTGATTTTTAATCTTCACTAAGTTTGTATAATATGATACACTTGATACCTTTATATATGATGACAAAATTGTTAATTTTTGAAATTAAGTTTGGGGTTTAAGTTTAATAATAAAACTAAAAAAAAAACTTATTTAAATTTTTTTACAAATATTTAATAAAAACGTCAATTTTATTAAGAATATTAAGAATATCATCATAAGTTGTATACAAAGATTAAATTGAGTGTCAATCTAAGGAGAGACAATATTACTTCATTTTTACAAAAATTGAGACTAAATTGAAACTAAAAATAAATATATGGACCAAATTAAGTCATTTTGACACGTGACACAACTGTGACACGTGCCAAAAATAAAAAATTCAAAAAAAATATTAAAAAAATTCAAAAAAATCAAAAATTGATACGTGTCGTTGACTTTAACACCGTATGATCAAAGTTAACGGTGATGACCAAATTGAGTCATTTTTAAGAAAATGAGGACTAAATTGAGACAACGAAAAACTTGAGAATCAAACTGAAATTTCATGACAAATAGAGAGATCAAAAGAGTAATTTAACCAATAATAAAACATAAAACATGTCATATGTCAACATAAATCAAACTAATAAAGAAAGTTACGAACACTAAAGACATAAAGTTGAAGTATTCTAAGTTAAGTAAAAAAGTCTTACACTATCTAAGAAAACACATGACAAAACAAACTTCATGATTTAAACTATATGTTAAACTATGTGACATATGTTAACATAAATAAATAGTATATAAAAAAGTGAACATAAAATTCACTTATAGATATGACATTAGTAGAAGATAATATAGAATTGTTGTTGTCTTCGCGATTCATATACAACAATTGGATTTATTTTATGGTTTGCCAAAAATGTCGGTTCTTGTGGAGATGGCAACTAAATTGTGTGACTACTAAGATATGAGACAATTTTTACCATTGTATGTCTAGCATTTGGATTTTCTTGAACACACAATAGACCAATTTGAACGCATCTCATGACTTCAATGTTAGAATAATTTTCTTTTAATTTTGGATCCAATGTGTTCAATGTTGTTTGATCCCTCAAATGTCCCAAACCTATAACACATTTCTATACTTGCATGTGTAATTACACTCTCACGTTTATAATAATTGTTTTATTTATACATTATCCATGAAAAATAATTAAGTAAGATAAATAGCAAAATTTTAGCACTCACAAAATTTAGAAGACCGTTAGCAACATGATGTGATTCATGTGAACCTATATTCTTTTTTCCACTAATAATCTCGAGAATCATAACACCAAAACTGTAAACATCATATTTCTCAAAAAATTGTTCAAACATAGCATACTCTGGAGACATGTAATCACTACATAATCAACAAAAAATCAAACAAATCTCAAAAATATTATGCAAAGGATGATTAATGTGTGAAATAGAATAAAAAACGTACTATGTTCCAATAATTCTATTTGTACTTTCCTCTTCTTGATCTATTTCAACAATTCTAACAAGTCCAAAATCTGAAATTTTGGGATTCATATTTTCGTCTAGTTGTAAATTACTAAGTTTAAGATCACGATGAATAACTTTAAGTCGGGAATGTTCACGTAAATATACAATTCCTCGAGTAATTTCACTTATGATTTTGTGACACTCACTCCAATTTAAAACTTGTTCCTGTTTAATATCTATTAAAAACAATCATTATATATGTAAGTGATACATGTGTTTGGTAAATTTCTGAATTAGTTTAAGATACAATTCATTAAATATCATGAATACACAATTCACTAATGCTAAATTAATAAAAATAAAATATGTGTAAAGCATCTTATCAAATAAGAAGAAGTCCAACCTCTTGTTTGTAACATAATCATAAATAAATTAGTTCATCTTCCACAATACTCTGATATGGCAGTTGGATGGGATTTTTGTTGTTCATAGATAATGGAAAACAAGATACAACATTGTTTGATAGTATGCTAAATTAATTCAACCATTGTTATATTAAGAGACATAACTGAAGAAGAGGAGACAAACATTGGTGTCTCTCTGTGATAAAGGAAGAAAGACAAAGTCGGAGGAACTTGGAGCCATGGTTTTGTTAATGTGTATGACAGCGGCAAGAGAAACAACAATTCAATTTCATGGATACCTTTTCCAACAAACTACCAGGTCTATCCATCATAAATATAAATGTGTAGCTATATTTTTGCTAACAAGTGGTGTACCGAGACTACCTCCCACATCACAAAAAGATGTACACCAATAGTTTGTTTTTTTTTTCAGTGGTCAATGTGACCTTCGCAATGGAGGTGAGTGTAGGAATGGAAAAATGGATTAGGCCCGATGGGCCAGCCCGCAAAAAGGAAATGGGTTGGAATAATGTTTTTAGCTTGTGAACCTGATCCAACCTAACCTGCTAAACCCGCAAACCTGTTGAGCCAACCTACGGGTCAAGTCGGGTTAGCCTGCAACCTGTTTTATTAAAAAAAAATTGAACATTAGATGCATAGACTCTACTCCTCTCATTCCTATTTTTTCATTTGTCATTAGGCCTATCAAAGTTGGTCAGGCCCGTCGGGCCAGCCAACCAGCCCGCCAAGCAAAGGGCGGGCTAGATTGGAGTTTCCAACCCGCCAAAGTGGTGGGCCAAAGGCGGGCCAGCCCGCCTTGGCTTGCCAACCCATTCTTTTTAAATTTAAAAATTAAAAATAATAATATAAATAATTTTTTATATTATATAAACAAATTTATATATAAAAAACATTTATAAACAAAAATTAAAAAAAAACTTAAAAGAAAATAAAAAAAAATTGCGAGTTGGCCTGTCTTGGGACATGGTAGGTTACAAAATTCAACCAATTTTGTTGTAATGGGCCAGCCCGACCCGATCTGCTTTTGGCGGGCCATAGGCAGGGCAGGTTGACAGGTCAAGGTAGAATGGCCCGCCACTTTGGCGAGTTAGGCGGGCCGGACCACAGCTGGTTGAAAACTCCAACCCGGCCTACCTTTTACTTGACGGGCTGGCAGACCTGGCTTGCTTTGACATGCCTAGTGACAACTTTAATATAGTTTCTTGGATTCATTGAAATAAAGAAAAGAATAAAAAGAAATTATAGGTGAGATGGTTTGAATTTAAAAAAAATGAGCGAAAAATTTGTAATTAACTTATTTGAGGTAATCAAATAAATTTAGCAATACATTAATACATTTTAAAAATATTTATTAAATATTTGTAAATGTAGTTAATATAATTTTTTTTTGAAAAATAAAAAAATTAAAAGAATTTTAAATTTATTATAATTATATATATAAGTTATATTTTAAAATAAGAATATATTAAAATAAATTATTTTACTTTATAGTTCAATATAGTAGTGTTGGTCTAGCTTATGTTAGTTCCGACCGAAGTGAAGTCCATATTTAATCAAATATTAAGAGGACTTAGTTTTTAAACATTTCTTCGTTGTTCCATTTTTACGTTAGATCAATAATTATAGTGTCGACTTTGACTTCCTTGTGTCTGCTTTTGATCCATGTTATTTCCTTACATTCTTGTAATGAACTATCATTATATGTTTTCATAAATAAATAAAATAAATAAAAATGTTTATATATAATAGTACATTTTATATACGCCGTACATGATGGTGATCATCAAAACAATTATAACCATATATGGTGATGTTTCTAACCATTAGTGAATACATGTGAGAACATGGACATACAATATCATTAATCACATCAACGAATCCTTATCGTAGTTAGTGAGGAGGATATTCGTTCATTTTTAAAATTTAGAACAAAACACTAATCAAGTTTTGAACATAAATTTAATTTTGCGTTATATTTTAAGGATTAAAAATATATTTAATCTTAAAATATATAAAAAACTCCGTAATATATTTTTTTATATCTTTAATGTAATATTAATTATAATAATTATTTGAATGATTATTAGTATATTATTATATCATTTACCTTAAAAACAATAGTTTATAAGCCTAAAAAAGAGCACACTATTATATGGAGTCTAACTTCAATTAATACCTGTTCTTATACTTTATATTTCACTCATTATTTTTCTTTATCTGTAGGATCTCATAACAATAAAAAAAAAAGAAAAAAGCTATTACCTTTCGACATGAATATTTGACATAAAGTTTGGTAAAAAATGTCCTAACCAAACGAGTTAAAAAGTCTACGTTCTTGAAATAATTTTGTAAATACAAATGTGAGAAGTTATTATAGTCCTAATATTTTCATGTTGCCAAATTATAAACATGTTGTACTGATTCCTCGTCATCAACAAATATTGCAGGTAAAACGAAAATTACTCTTATTTTATTTATTTAATATTAGAACAATTACTCGCATACAATAAAGCATTGTTTCATTTGGTCCATATCATTAATTTCAATTTAAAAAAACTCTTCTCTAACATGAGTGTTATTTTTTATTTAATGACTACAGACCCCTTTTTTTGTTCTAAGAACATATTTAAAATGTTCATTTGTTGAATATTAGAATTAGTAGTATTAACCAACGTTTTACAGATAATAGAAAATATAATTAAAATTGATTTTATTAAATAATAATATAGTTAATTTTATTTTAAATTATAAAATTTTGAGTTAACTTGATTAAATAAATATTTTTCACAGTTTATCACAAATTTTAATAATAGTAAAGTATATTAAAATATTTTATTATTGACGGAAGCTATGTCTAATTATTATTTTAAAACACTTTTTAATATAATATACTGAGAACGAATTTAATTAAAAAAAATTAAAATAATTTTTTAGTCTCAATTTTTATTAAATTTTGTCAAATCAGTCGTAATTTTGTTTTTCTGTTCAAATAAATCAAAATTTTTGTCTTGTTTAATTTGGTCACTTTTTTGATAAAATAGTCTAAATAATTAATGACTATAAACAGTAACTGATACATGTATTTTGTATTTTCTTTTTAATTTGTTAACTTTTTTTTTTGAATGTATATATGTCAACCCAACAATGTACCACAATTACATGTGAGAGTCAATGTTTTATATCCTATTTTATTTCTATATTTATTATTTTTATTTAATTTAGTTCCAATTTTATTTAAAATTAAACAATTTTGTTTAAAATTAAGCAATTTTATCCTTATCAAAAATAAGATTAAATTTAATTTTTATATAATAAATTTTAATATATTAAATAAAAATATTTAATAAAAAAATGTAAATTTTAATATAAAAATTAAATTTAGTTTTAAATTTGGATAATAATTCATATTATCGATACAAAGACCAACTTAAATATAAAACATTGACATACAGTTGAATTCACATATAAATATTTTAAAAAAAATTAAACATATAAAAAATAAATTAAAAAGTTTAAAGAAAATCAGGAAGTAACATATATCAATCACTTTGTAACCTTATTCATAATTTAAATCGTGTTAAAAAAAAACAAAAAATAAAAAATTTGTCAAAAATTGAAAATTTTACCCTAAAAAATTAACACAACACGTTGCCCAAAATGCCTTCAGCCAAAACGAAAATCCCAATCCCTCTGCAACTTGAAAATGCTTGTGAGAAACCAAAGCCCTAATCAATATCACTCCGAAGAAATCCCAAATCCCCCAGAAGGATCTATTCTCTGAAAACGCCATCACTGTTAATCAGTCTGCTCGCGTTGATGACTTGAGCTCGTCATCGATCCAGAAAACTTAGGTGAATGCATTTGTAATTGCCGAAGCTAAACATTTTCCTGTATTATATAGCAGTGAATAAAACCCTAATTGTTGGAAGGAAGAGGAGAGAACGGAAAGAGTGCGGTGTTCCGAAGGGGAAAGATGGGAGGCGAACGAAGTGCGGCGATGAAGAAGAAGAAGAACGCAAAATCTGGGGGCTTTGAGTCACTGGGTCTGAGTCCGAATGTGTTCAAGGGAATCAAGCGCAAAGGGTACAAAGTACCCACTCCCATTCAGCGCAAGACCATGCCCCTCATCCTCTCTGGCTCCGACGTCGTTGCCATGGCTCGCACCGGCTCCGGCAAAACGGCCGCGTTTCTTGTCCCCATGATTCACCGCCTCAACCAGCACGTTCCTCAGTCTGGAGTCAGAGCCCTGATCCTGTCCCCCACTAGGGACCTCGCCCTTCAGACTCTGAAGTTCACCAAAGAGCTTGCCCACTTCACAGGTTCGCTTCTTTTTTTCTTTGATGCAACTTTTCGAATGGATTTTTATTTTTATTTTTATATTGATTTTGGTTTTGTTTGCAGACCTTCGTGTGAGTTTGTTAGTTGGCGGCGATAGCATGGAGAGTCAGTTTGAGGAGTTGGCTCAGAGTCCTGACATTATAATTGCCACTCCTGGTAGGCTCATGCACCATTTGTCAGAGGTTGATGACATGTCCTTGCGCAGCGTCGAGTACGTTGTTTTCGACGAGGCCGATTGTTTGTTTGGAATGGGTTTTGCCGAGCAGTTGCATAAGATTCTTTCTCAGCTCGGGGAGAATCGCCAGACCTTGCTTTTCAGTGCCACACTACCCAGTGCTCTTGCTGAATTTGCCAAGGCTGGTTTGAGAGATCCTCAGCTCGTTCGTCTCGACCTGGAGACTAGGATCAGCCCTGACTTGAAGCTCGCCTTCTTCACCTTGAGGCAAGAGGAGAAGTACCCCGCCCTGCTGTACTTGATCAGGGAACATATTGGCTCTGATGAGCAGACATTGATTTTTGTGTCCACCAAACATCATGTGGAGTTTCTCAATGTTTTGTTTCGCCAAGAGGGTATTGAGCCGTCTGTGTGTTATGGCGACATGGATCAGGATGCTCGCAAAATCCATGTATCCAAGTTTAGGGCTAGAAAGACCATGTTGTTGATTGTCACCGACGTGGCAGCTCGTGGCATTGACATTCCATTGCTTGATAATGTTGTCAATTGGGACTTCCCTCCCAAGCCTAAAATATTTGTCCATCGTGTTGGAAGGGCTGCAAGGGCTGGTCGAACTGGTACTGCATATTCTTTTGTGACTCCTGAGGATATGGCCTACCTCTTGGATCTTCATTTGTTTCTTTCCAAACCCATCAAACCTGCTCCCTCTGAAGAAGAGCTCTTGCAGGATATGGATGGAGTAATGTCTAGATGTGACCAGGCAATGGCAAATAAAGAAACCATTTATGGTCGCTTCCCACAAAAAGTTATTGACCTTGTTTCAGACAGAATTAGGGAAGTTATTGATACTTCTGCAGAACTGGAATTGTTGCAGAGGACCTGTAAAAATGCATTTCGTTTATATTCAAAAACAAAACCCTTACCTGCCAAGGAGTCCATCAGAAGAGTAAAGGATTTACCTCGTGAAGGGCTGCATCCAATGTTCATGAAGGTGTTGGAAACGGGGGAGTTAACAGCACTTGCATTTTCTGAGCATTTGAAAAAGTTTAGGTGAGTGTAAGATTATGTTAAGCAGGTGTCCTTTCTACCCGCATTCTTTCTGTAGATTCTACAGTTACATTGCTTTACTAAATCAATTTCAGGCCAAAACAAACCATTTTGGAAGCTGAAGGAGAAGCAGCTAAATCAAAGCATCAACAGGTGAATTAATTCTTTAGTTTAGATACTTACCCACATTGTGTCTAATGTAGAGTTCCTTATTCTGGTCTAATTCCATAATTTCATTGTTTGATTTGGTATGTAGAGTAACATTGTTGTTGTTGCCCCCTTCCAGTGATTAAAATCAACGCTTCTCTTGTACAACATAACATTTTCCAGTTAAATATAATTGCATACATGATTTGGTGCCTTTTTACATAAAACACCTAAAAATATGCACTATGTAAGACTCACATTATATCTGTTCATAAACGTTTGAAGATTCTTTTCTCTCTGATTTTTTTTTTTTACTTCACATGCATCTTATTATGTGTTGTGTTACAATGTCATAGCCATTATTTCAGCATTTATCTTTGATGTAAATTTCCCAATCTCCTATCACATTCTTATTGTTTGATGTTCTATGCCAATGTCCAGGCATGTTCTTATTATTTTTTAAAATTTTGGTATGTTGTATTCCTGATTGGGTTCTCATTTACAATATTGAATGTCCATCATTGTTTCATTCATGTTCTGTTATATATGATATCAAAGTTTATGTTGCATGCGACCAAAAATGCCCCCTTGAAATGTGTTATGATGTGCATGTCTATATTGATGTCTTTGTACTTTTCCTATTGAAATTGATGGTCAATAATTGCAGGAATGGGGCGATGTGATGAAAAGGAAAAGAGCCATTCATGAGAATATTATAAATTTGGTCCATGAACAACAGAAGTCTAAGGATAACAAGGAAAAGGTATGTGGCTACTGCTGAAGCTTGGATTGGACAATTCAACTTCCTTTTATTTTTTATTTTTTTAAATACCTGTCATATTCTGCTGACTAATTGGAATCCATCTAGCTAATTTTATTGTAGATTTTCTTTTTCATGTATTCATTTCTATGTATCCCCTTTGCAGGAGGAAATCGAATCAGAAATCAGTCCTTCCATGGAGAAAGGGAAAAAAGGTTGTATTTCATTTATATTGTTGTTGAATATTCTTTGAGTTTTGTCATTGTATTTTTCAACTTTTAAAGTGAATGATCTTCATCAGGATGTACTTCCCCCTAGTGCCTTATGCCTTTGGAACAAAGTAGTTGGCTACTCGAACTTGTACTAAATATTCTGTGGTGGTTATATAACTACGTTCTTCCAAGTATATCTCACTAAAAAGGCACATGGCACCCCAGAATATACTCTATATTTGTATGAATTGATTTAAAATTGTGGAATCTGCCTGCTCTGCCATAGTTTTTGATATGCAATTTTCTTTCCCTGTTGCATCCAGCAAATGTCTTTCCTGTGTTATTGTAAGAATTTGTAGGTTAAATTTGATAGAAAATTTCATGGATTACTTTTGCTTAGATATGCTTTATTAGGATTTGAGTGAAAGAAGACTAGAAGAGTTAAGTCAGAAAAATATGATGACTAGTTTCTGATTCTGTTAACTTGAGTTTTAGCAGCACGTGGTTCTAAGAGAAAGACCCAAAGTTTCAAGGATGAGGATCACTATATAAGTTCAATACCAAAAAATCAAGTAAGTTTCTATCCGAATTACATACTTCATCATACTATGATATTCGTGGTGGTTATGGTTCTGAAACAAAAAATCTTGCTACTAATCTTACTATGATTTTCAGCATATGGAGGCTGGCCTTTCAGTAAAAGCCAATGACGACTTTGCTTCAAATAGGTAGCAGTCCCCTTTATTATGCTATTTGGGGGAATTTTATTGCCAACCATTTCTAAATCATTAGTTCATTATGTCTGTGCTTTGTTGTTTAATTTTTTGCCTGTATATTGTGTTGTGACTTTCAACACGTATGATTCAGCTTATTTATGCAATCCCATTCTTTCTAATGTTTTTAGTTTTTGTTTGTTTGGTTTTGGTTCTAATGATACTCAATATTTTTAGATTGGACTCTGCGGTCCTTGATCTAGTCGCAGATGATGGTACTGGCATTCAGAAACAAAGATCTATGTATCACTGGGATAAGGTAATACTGAAGTTGTGATTGATATAAAGAAGTCAGTTATTTTTTAAATTTTTTTTAAGTTTTTAGAAAAACGTGTCATGTTTCTCATGTAAACCTTTTGGTACCAGAGGAGTAAAAAGTACATCAAGTTAAACAATGGTGACCGAGTTGCTGCAAACGGAAAGGTACAATATTTATAACCCCATAGTTTATATTGATACTCTGCAAGATGAGGTTCTTATATTCACCTACCTTGAAGAATTAGAGCATAAATATAAAATTTCCGTTGAGTGTAGATAAAGACAGAGAGTGGTGCAAAAACAAAGGCCACCAAGACTGGTTTGTATAAGAAGTGGAAAGAGCGCTCACACGGTAAGATATCACTTAGAGGGACAAATGATGGTGATTCTCATGAATCAACAAGTTTGGCAGGTACTGTACATAGTTTGCTTCTTTTTTATTTTATGTTTGATGATGAACTCTGTTATGCTAGTAACTACTATTTATCATACAAGAGATAAATACTGTAGAAAGCTGCATGAGTTCTCTTATTTACAGAATTAAGAATTTTCTGGGCATTTGCATGTAAAATGCCCATATTTGTTTTTGTCTTGAGAAAATTTTAATTATTGATTTGAAGTTTACTAGACTTTATGAAATATATAAATTGAATAAACTTGTATGCGAACCAAAACATTGTTTACGTTATGTACTTTGTTTTGCTATTCAATCGGAATAAGGATCAAGCTTATTAAGTACGTAATTGGTCTTGTTATACTATATTGAGATTACATTGAAAATCATTTTCACAGCCATAAATTGATTTTATCTTTGTTTTACACACTTGTCAGCTGTTCCTATACAACATTTGAAATTTGGATACTGTATTGGTGTAATGCTTCAGGATCTCTGGGCTGCAGTCGTCATTGGTCTTGATTGTTTTATTTTCTTCTTTAAACTAATCTGGTTCATCAAAAATCATTAATCTCACCTTTGAATGTCACATTTGTGCATGTTTGTCAACTTTGTAGTAAATAGTTGTGTTGTAACTGTTGTTTGCTAATGTCAAAGATGATGTATTGTTGAAGGATATTTTTGTTTAGTATAAAAGCTAAACTTGAAACTCTATGAATTCTTGTTATACAGGATCTTACCAAAGAGGTCGCAGGAATTTTAAAGGCAGCAAGAAGCAGCATTCAGTTCCCAATGCTCATGTGCGTTCAGAAATCAAAGATATGGATCAAATTCGAAAGGAAAGGCAGAAAAAAGCCAATAGGACTTCTTATATCAAGAGCAAGTCGACCAAGGGTAAAAAGTTTGGTAAAAATGGTAAAAGAAGAAAAGGCAAATAGAATATCTGAAGCTCTAGACATTTAATTAGTAAAGGAAAAGTGACCTGCTATTAGAGGAATTTTATATTTTGGAGGGGTTGGGGGAGTTAAGACCCAATTGACAGGGTAAGTGATTTCTTGCTGTATTCTTTTCTTGGTTCGCCAACAAATTTTGTTTGTTCTAAATCAAAGTTTCGATTCTTACACTTTTCTGAACATGGATCACACCTGTTCACTTCCTTTTATCCTTTGAAGTCTCCCTTTTGTGTTTTCGGTAATTGAGCGGGTACTGTCTTGATACTTCTGCCCCTGCTTCACTTCTAAATAAAAAATTATAAATATATAATATTAACTTTTACACAATTTTTAACTAATTATTTTTTTATTAATACCTTTGATAATTTAATGCTTAAAAGATATTTGGTAATGGTAGTATTGATATAGCCCCTGAACTACTCCTGACGGTGGTGTTTTTGACCCCTTTGCACCCAACATGGTGCTCCTAAGAAGCCAGCGGCTCCACGTATGAAACATTGATCCGAGGTTGTGCCGGAAGCTTGAATTCTGTCTCGGACTCAATCCACCCTGATTCATCTAGATGTAAACTTAAACCAAATACATAACAATTCATTCGCAACTGCATTTTGGCGATGTATCTCTACTTTGCAGCATAACTTGTTCAGGGAAAATGTTTTTTACAGAACGCTTTTTGAATCTGACTAAGATGATACATCTAGCAACTACATTGTATAGTAAACTTTTGACGTTAGTTTATTTTACAATGAATTATTCTGTAGTTTTAATTTCTTTGTCAAGTTGGTCTGATTCAATTTTACCACAATTGAGTATTGTAAATGATGGTTCAAGCTTGAATGATACTTTCCCTCCGAAATCGTTATGTTCCTCCCAATTTCATATAATCTATTCTTATATGGTTTGTGTGATTATTGATATCAAATTGATATCCTTATAACGTCGAAATTTCATCACCCAATACAATTTTAGCGAAACCTGCATTGTATGATCGATGGGGTGGTATGGTCGCCGTCACATATTGTTGGGATTTCTTTTGTTGAAATATGGGCAAAAATTATCAATCAAGATTAACAAATCAAGCAGAATATGGACAATTTGAAAGAGAGCTATATTGCATCAAGCCTTTACGAGGGATATTATACGATAGACTTTAAAGGAATTCGCAAGTCTATAGCTACTAGCAAAAGTCTGAGAACATGGGAAGGGACCTATTGAATAAATATTGAAAAAACATCAGAACATAGGACACAAATGTAAGATTACGTGCGCAGCAAAGTGCCTAACCCGGATAAATCATGTACAAACAAAGTCTACGGCCGGAGCCTACAAGATAAAGACAACTCCCCTACCACAGTTTTCCCCCACAAAACCAACATCAACTACACCAGTCATCACACCTACACTTACACTAACCATCAACACAGTTCCTTCCACCAATCCAGCTGCAAAAACCTATGAGAGACTCTATCTCCTCCAAACACATGCTGAAACCAATTCACCATCACAAGAACTGCTTGCAAATTGAATCAGATAAGGAGGTAGACAAATTGAATCAAAATAAACGAAGGAAAAACAACAAACATGCCAAAACTTTTTAAATTCATGAAGGTATAAAGGACTCATCATTGATTCTAACTTGAGTAAATACATATTAGCAGCAAAAGTCAATATCTTGAAGTGTGATTCTCCCTATTGTACAAATCATTTGCATGATCAGTACACAGAGGGAGACACGGTTTAGACTTTCATGAATTACACCTATCCCTTGCAATCATTTTTCTTTCTCTGATGAGTTCACATTCAATCTGTTGTGCAGCCAATGGACCAATATAAGATTGTGGTTCTCTCGTCCCAAAAATGGGCAATGCATTGTGATGGAGGTTCATCGGATGCCAACCTTACTACAGCCAAAGATAAAGCCCCGTCTACTGGTTTGGGATCAGAAAGATTTCTATCTCTCATCATCTTAACCTCTCTTTCAGTTGGAAAAAATGCACTTCATGATTTCCATTTATATCATAGACCTTCAAATCTATTAGGGTACTGCCAACACCTTATATTAAGATTAAAGATGACAGGAAAGAAATTGTAATCACCTAATGATTAAACTACAAATAACATAAATATGGAGGTTAACTTGAAAGTAAGCATTATTATGAAGTAACCAAAATGGGAAAATTAGTACCAAATAAATTCCCAGAAGTAGCTTGAGAGGGAAAGGGGCGAGTAGGATCAACCACAATTACGAATAAAACAAAGTGAAATATGAACATTAAGCAATAAACATGGTCTACTTATCTAGAGTATAGTTTCACTCCCAAATTAAAAACTGTTAATCAAAGTTTTGTTTTGTATTGGCACTCTTGGTTCCCAACTGTTCTATTAGAAAGATTAATTGCAACATCACAAGACGTGGAGGAAACAACATGGACTTTGATAAAGCCTAAGATGTTGACTTTGCCAGAAATCCTCACAAAAGTATTTAGGGGCAATGTACCAGATGTGACATCAGAGAAAAGTTGGGAATTGGAGAGCAAACGGTCAGCCATAACGGTGAGGGTGAGGTTGAATCCTTTGGTCTCACCGGACGAAATGTCTCCAGCAGGGATAGGAACTTCACCTATAAGCTGTCCTCTGTAATTGAGGTGGGCGATGCTATCTGAATACTTGAATCCAACCTTGTTTGGGTTCTTCACTGAGACATCCGTGCTCAGAGTCACATTCAAATCTACCCTTAGCCTTGCTATATCCAAACTCATGTGAAAATCCTCTAGCTTCGTTGAGTCCACAATGATAGTAGGATGCTTGGCTTTGAAAACAGTCAAAGCTAGTATCACAATTAGCAGTACAAGTGCAATAACAACACCTGTCACTATCAAGCACACTTTTCTCCCTTTACCAGGTCCTGCCTTCATTGTGTTTCCTTCTTACAGTCAAGCAAATGCGTAGCTTTAGTTAAAAATATAAACAATGACTCATGACATACCTATTATTGATAACATACTAACTACAAAGTATCTTTGGGGCATCAACTTTTAAATTCTGTTTCTTATGAGAGTATAGTGAGTTTTTGGAGAGAAAATATACCATAACTTGCAGGGTTGTCCTCTCCAGTGACATGCTCAATTATTATTCAGAAAAAAGAGCCACAGTTTAGTTTCTTGGTTTTTCAATTATCATTTCTTTGACATAGATATTTTCTAACAAACGAAAAAAGACCATAACTTTCCTATATTCAGTTTCTTTGTCAGCAGATCATTCCCTATTCATTTAGAACTTAAAAAAAAAAAAAAAACTTTAAAACACTTGGGGATATTATGACTCAAAATACAAGAAAGACAAAAATTGAAATACCTTGGAATTGAGGTTATCTGTGTAAACTGAATCTGCTCGTGGAAGATGAAACCCCTCAAAATGCAATCCTAATTCAAGTCAACATCAAGACCTATATCAAAGCATTCAAATCTCTAACCAATAAAAAATTCAAAACCCTAAATGTACCTTGAAAGGATACGTTGTCAAATGGCTGTGGACAACACGAGAATGACGAGAAAAAGAAAAAATATATAGATGCGAAAGCAGAAAAACAGTTGAAGGGGAATGCGTAGATTTAAACTTCACATGCTTTTCAACGGAGACGCCATTAAAAGGCACGTTACAGTGTTTCTTGGGATGAGTTGTGACGGAATAACTAACTGCACACTTTCAGTCTGATACACTTCACCTAATGCATATTATTCGGTATTCTTTTTTACTGTTCTAGCATTTTCCATCATAAATAACATTAAAAAGAGTGTTTAAAATTATACTAATGTTTATCTTTCAATTAATTGCGTGACAAAATATATGATTAAACACTCTTTTGGTATATTTTTGTTATGTTTCTTAAATTTGGTCTTTATTTTTATTTTTATTTTGTGTTTAATTAGATTTAAATTTTCGTCACAATTTAGTTATTTTTGGTTAATAATGTTTAAATGATGGTTAATGTCAATTAATAATACATGTTACATGTCAATTTTTTTTTTAATTTTTAAATTTTAAAAATTATCTACGTATTAATACATCATTGAGATATGTGTCGATATTAGTATTATGGGTTAGAGATTATGATTGTGTTATTTTTTTTGTTTAATTTTTTCCTAGTATCTTTTATTATTTTTGTCTAATTCAAATCTTATATTTCCTATATTTTGTTCAATTTAGTTTTAGTTTTTATTAAAATAAAATAATTTTGTCTCTTTCAATTTTAATCATGGAATTTTGCCTTAAAAGAATAAAATACTCTTCTACAAACATATGTCAAACAAAAATTTGGATGACTTCTTATTTGGTTTGATATATTTTTTTTATCTCTATATGTATTTTAAAAAGTTAACATTCGTGGATCTTGTATTTATGTTGATCTATCTTAATTGCGAGATATGCACAACTTAAATATATCTATTTGCTAATTTATTTATTTGGTAGATGCCTAGTTATAAGGCCAAGTGTTACAAAAGTGCGAGTGATTGCTTAGAGAATTCTTTACTTACATAAATATTTTTTGACTTAAAATTATATATATGGTGACATGATATTAAACGAAAATATGAATAAAAAAATATTTTGGTTTGGTAAGAATTGTTGAAATAGATCAACAAAAAGAAAATACAAACAAAATGATTGGAACTTAATAAGTTTGAATGAATAATCATTCTCATGTTTTATGTCTTTTACATCATACACTTCAACTAATCTTTAATTATTTTCTTACTTCCAATTTTTCACCGGATATAATTCGTCAAAATATGTTATATTTGGACAAATTTTTAGTAAGTTAAATGTTTACAAATTTAGAGTTATGATATTGGAGATTGTTGTAAGAAAAAAAATGGAGATCCTTATGAGTCCAATGATATTGTTGATGATCTTCTAAGTATCTTTTCATTATTATTATTATTTATGATAATGAAATTCGTGTTTTAGAAAAAAGTAACAAGAAAATGTGATGTTTTGACTAACTTAGAAATTGTTATAGGTTTGGAAACAATGGAAGGAAAATACACCATTAAACATATTGCATCCAAAATTAATAAAGCAATATTAAAAAATTAAAGTAATTAAACACATTAGAATTGGTTTATTAAGTGTTAAAAAAATTCAGTTACCAAACCTTGACCATCAACCGCTGTTTCTGAACCAACCTCACTAAAATGAATAAAAAATAATTGTTTGTGAAAAAAATTGTCATGGATTTAAAAAAAAAAATGGCAATAGTTTTATATGTAAGCATAAATGACGTATAAAACTGAAGCATGTGATAATTTATAGTAGTTTATGTTTTAATAATAGGGTCATGAATAGTATTTCTATTTGCCATTGTTTTTTATTTGACAATTACTTTACAAATATGCAATGCAATTGACAAATTTTTTTCACATTATTATGCAAATTAATTTACTAATATAAATTTAACAACTTTTCAATATATCTTTTAAGTATAAATGACCAATTTGTATTTGTGAGAATAAAAAAATTTCTTTTAGTTTTGAAAAAGAATAAAAATTATAATTGAAAAGTGATCAACTAAGATTCCGACTAAAAATTAACCACCAAAAAAAATCAATACATATTTTACACCTTATCAAAACAAAATAATGATTTATTCCAATAATTTTCATTATAACAATTATTTACACAATCTAAATAAAGACACAAGTCAATAATCGTCTATAAATTTCTATTCGTCAAAAAAATTATAATAAGTGATGAAATTTGAACAGAAAATTAAAAAATGATAAATTAATTATTTTACATATAAAATATTACTTTTAATTAAAAATAATAATATTTTTCATTTTTATTTTATATCCTTAAAATAAATACACATAATAGTAAAATTCAAAATAATATCTCCATCCTTTAGGGCCATATGATAAAATAACAATAAAACACTATTATTAAATATAAAAATAACTATAATAATTGAAGTAATTAATATAAATAATATAAAAAAATACAAGAAAACTTATATATATATATATATATATATATATATATTTAAAAATATATAAAAATTTAAATGAGAAAATTTTGAAAAAATGTGATTCCCTGTTCTAATCATAACATCTAAACCGAATATTACTAATTTTAAATAAAATAAAATAAAAATAAATACAAACTTATATTTATTATTATTACTGTGTTGCCCAAAATCGCATAAAAATTTAGAATATTCATTAAACTCATTCAATTAAACCACTTCTTATACTTAGTAAAACAAATAAATAATCGATCACTTAAGTTACTACTACTCCTTCTCATAATTCTTTGTATTAATTTCTATAAAAATTCTTTTAATTGCATTTATATTAAATAAATATTTTTTTATTTATTTAATTTTTTCATATCTTAACGTCAATTATTATAATAAAAAAAAAGACATACATTAACATTTTCTAATTTTAAACTGTAAAAGACATTTCATTATCATCTATAACTATTTCCAAAAATTACACAATGATAATATACAAATAATCATGGTACAAATCAATTATGAAGATATCCTTGATATTCTTCCTCTTTTACATCATCAAGTAACTAAGGTTTAGTGTATAGCATCCATTTATCAATATTCAAATATTTCCTTTATTGTTAAGTTGTAAAATCTAGACTTATTTTTATCATGATGTAGTAACAAAGTATTAAGATCAATAAAAATATATGAAAATCATTTACATACTCACGTGTATTTACCAAAGCGATTTATATATAAAGAAAGCAATAATAATTTAACATGCATACTTATACTAAGTTTTAAACAAATCTAATTAAGTATAAGGAACACTTAATTTACATAAGGTTTCACCAGCACCCTTTTTTTTTTGTCACGTACCCATTAACGTGCTGATAAGTGTGCTTGTAATTGCGAGAAGAAATAATTCATAAAAAAAGAAAAAGGTTATATGCAATGAGTAAACAATAATGACGTTTTGAAAGGTCAATGGAATCAAGAAAAGTTTAATTATGTAAGTATTGCATATAATGATTTAAAAAGCTAAGAAAAATAATCCTAAAAAACAGGACAAGTTTTTTAAGTATAAAATGAATTCATCAAAATATGGTATCCACCTAACTCGTGATTCATGAATACCAAGCTCAATATAATCTAAATGTGAGTTTAGACACATTAACCAAATTTCGAAGACTTGAGTACTAAAAATGGTTAACTTGAAAGCAATGCAATACCCACTATTAATAATACTTAGTTAACACTAATACACTGCATTTATTCTATTAACAGTTTAGTTTGATGCTGTTAATTCATATACCTTTTTTTTAATTGTTTTAATTTCGAGTAATCATTAATTAATACGGGATTCTCTATTTTATTAAGTAAGCCATTCATTATTAATTATAAATGTAGACACAGCAATGTAAAAATGTAGGATGGGAAATTAATATTTGTTATCATGATAATATTATTTTGTATTAAACATGCCTTCTTCGAAAAAACAATAATAATCATTACGAAAGATAAAGTTATCCTTCGAAAACAAATCTTAAAATCTAGAATTTAAACATGAAATCATAATCTAACTGAAACAACTCTTTTTCGATTAACTCGCATAATCTGCGTAATAATGTAAAATGTTCAGACATTTTAGAAGAATTAAAAACTATATAGTAACATTATTTTAGATATTATTTTAAATTTCCGGTAATAACATTTCCAACAATACTGTAACGAGAAATATTATTAGATTTTAATATTTCTGAAAACATTTTTAAAATGTAAAATAACCAATAGAAATGGGAGCATGCATTAATAATAACAGAGAAAAGAAAAGAAATGTTGCAGAGAAGAGGAGCGTGAACATTAATTGTATATTTAAAACGCAATAATAATAATATTTATAAAGACGCAATTGAAAAAGTATATTAGAATTAAAGAAAAGAAAAACAAAAAAGCAAAGCGATAAAGAAATAAATAGTGGAGTACGATGAAAAGCAAAATCAGAAAAAGCGATTAAATATGGCATTAAGGAGGGAGCGAGTGAGCTGAAAAGAATTACGAGAGAAACAGAACGGGGGGAGAAGGCGAAGCATGAAAAACTGGTCCTGCCGGACACCACCACCACCACCGTCAGCGCCGTCGTCTGCTACTCCGCAACCACCACCACAACAATTGCTCCAACGACGTCGTTTCCCCGCTCCACCACTTGAATGAATGGGAAACTGCGGAACCAGAGAGGAATCTGCCGTAGTTTCCAACGCCCAAGGTTCCAGATCTAGGGCTCGCAATTTTCGTATTAATTAGTTACATCATTTACTAATCGGCATTCTCTTCAGTTCAATTTCACCGAGTTAACTCCGAAACTCGCTCGCTCACTCACACACATTGTTTGTATTTTGGTTGCTTCAGTTCAGCAGCTTCACCATGCGGCGTCCTTGGGCGCCAGTGCGAGGAGTCAGAATGCCGGTAGCGAGAAGAAGCACGGTCACGGTCACGGTCACGGTCACAGGCACAATCTGAGTGAGTGCGCTTCGGATCTGAGCGAAGCTTGTTCGACACCGCGAGGTAACAGTAGCAGCAACACGCACGTGATATCGTTCACGCTCTACGAGTTGGAGACCATAACGAAGAGCTTCCGCGGAGACTACATCCTCGGGGAGGGAGGGTTCGGCACCGTTTACAAAGGCTACATTGATGAGAACGTCAGAGTGGGACTCAAATCGCTTCCTGTAGCGGTTAAGGTTCTGAACAAGGAAGGATTACAAGGACATCGAGAGTGGCTTGTGCGTTTTGCTTTTTGCATCTTCTTTTTTACTTGTTTAATTTGTTGGTTTAATTTTGTGATTTGTGTGTTTGTGTGTGTCTGCAGACGGAGGTGAATTTTTTGGGACAGCTAAGGCATCCTAATCTGGTGAAGTTGATTGGGTACTGCTGTGAAGATGATCACAGGCTGCTTGTGTACGAGTTCATGTTCCGAGGAAGTTTGGAAAATCACTTATTCCGAAGTACGGCCAGTTTTACGCTTTTGGAATGAAAATTTGTTGTTTTCGTTCTTGCTTAGTTTAGGAAGGGAATGGGTTTGGATCTAAGTGGAGAAAGTTTTCTAGTATTTTGACTAAAGAGTAAAACAGTTATGGTAAGTAAATACGAATACATAGCGAATGGGTAATTTAATTAGGTTATGTTTGGATGGATTTCTGAACTTTCAGGGGAAATAAAATAGAAAGCGAAATGAATCAAACTTGGCTTTTGGAGAAGTTAGGCAGATTTTAACTCATGGTAGGGGTTTGATTTTGTTTTATCTGCTTTTTTCTTTTCCTTGTAAGTGATTACTTAGAAGTTTATCCAAACCGGGCCTTAAAGTGTAACATGCATTATTGGGATTGGATTTGGCTTTGCTGATGCGAAGAAGTTATGGGTGTTCATTGGAAAATCAATGAAGTATTTGAAAGTAGCCTAATTTCTGTGCTGTTACACAAGTGTTATAGTACTTCGTAATAGAATCTAGGCCACTGAGTGCAGTACACTTATAATGCAGTAACCTGGAAACGTTGTTACAGATCTGCTTCTGTATATTTCATTCACTTTGTAACTAGATAAATCATCATGAACAATAACGTGTTCTGATTTTTTGTTCATTATCAGTTGTAATACTAAGTTAAGGTCAGACTTCTGTTCCCGGGTGTTTTTCAACTTGTGGATATGACCTTTCTTGATTCTTTCAGAGGCAACTGTCCCTTTATCATGGGCTACAAGAATGATGATTGCTTTTGGAGCTGCAAAAGGACTTGCATTTCTCCACAATGCTGAAAGGCCGGTTATCTACCGTGACTTCAAAACGTCTAATATATTGTTGGACTCGGTAAGTTTCTGGTATTTTAAAGTTAATTTATCGCTCTCTCCCGTTGCATTTTATGGCTGTAATAAAGGAATTACTATTTTTTTCACTTGTGATACCAAATGACTCCATAGGATTATACAGCAAAGCTTTCTGATTTTGGACTAGCAAAAGCAGGACCACAAGGTGACGAAACCCATGTATCCACTCGAGTCATGGGTACATATGGTTATGCTGCCCCTGAATATGTAATGACTGGTATGACCTTTGTTTTTCAAATATGGTCAATTTTTAGATAGAAAGAATGGAAACTACAATTGCTTTAAAAAACTTGAACTGGAATAAAAGAATTTTGTACTCACATGTTTTGTAACGTGCATTAGCCAGGTGAAAATTGTTGAATGGACCAAGAAAGACGGTTTATGAAATAGCTATTTTGGAATCAAGCTATTGTCATCGCATTAGGGGTCAATCCCAATTGTTTCCACTCATTCTAAAGGATCTATACCTTCCTTTAAATATAATTTGAAGACCATTTTCTCATTATGTGTCCTAATGTTTTCGAAATAAGCAAGCAAGCAAGCATTTTTACATTATATTGTTGCATATAATGAGCTATTGTCATTGTTCTCCTTCTCACGGGTGCATGTCTAAGCGTGCATTGACGCATCTAAATTTTGCATTTGGAAAATGTTCAGGCCACCTGACGGCTAGGAGTGATGTCTATAGCTTTGGTGTTGTTCTTTTGGAGCTCTTAACGGGGAGGAAATCAGTTGACAAGACCAGACCTGGCAAGGAACAGAGCTTGGTAGACTGGGCAAGGCCAAAGCTAAATGACAAGAGAAAGCTGCTACAGATAATTGACCCTAGATTGGAGAATCAATACTCAGTGAGGGCTGCACAAAAAGCGTGTAGCTTGGCTTATTACTGTTTAAGTCAAAATCCCAAAGCGAGGCCCTTAATGAGCGATGTGGTTGAGACATTAGAACCCTTACAAAGTTCCAGAGTTAGTGCAGGTGAAGTCTCATTATCTGGATCAAATAGTGTGACTGCTGGGCCTTTCGCCATGAACAAAATCTCTGACTACCGTATGCGTCAAAGGTTCTCAAACAATGTTGGTCCTGGTGCTACGTGTCGATCTCCAAACCCAAATTGTTCACCAGGTGCCCCTGCAGCACTACGGGTGAGATGATAAATCTCATGCATCATAAAAACCCTGTCTTCTTGGTGTGCTTCTCGAACCTTCACTTATCTCAAGAAATAGTAGTTGTTAAAAAATGTGGGTGCATCCTTGTTTTTGTTGCTTTGTATATGATAATGTGACAAGAAATTAGCCCGGTGCATAATTTTTGTATGGATGTTTGGGCTTGTGTTAATGTGGGTGGGAAAATTATTGTGTGGAAATCTGTGTAGTTGTAATGATGGTGGCATCAGAACTAATGTAACTGGCTCCTCCTCACATCATCAGCAGTGGAAGAGAAAGACTACCCAAACACGCAAGTACCTAATGATGTATTTTATTGGAGATTATTAGGGAAACTGAGGGTAAGAAGAGACAATCATAGTTAACATTTCTATATCATCCTGTCTCTTGAAGTGACTAATTCGTATTTTAAAAAAATAAAGATGGAGGGTCATTTTCAACCTTTTTAAGGTTTTTTGTAACCTTTCTACATTCAACTCTTGCAACTTGCTCCACTTTTTGTAGTTCATACCATCTTTGCTATAATATAATAATCAGTTTGTTCAACAACCCCAGCCTGAACGAATGAATACATCTAGTTACTTTAAATTTTTAACTCTTAATATAACAAACTGGTTCTTTAAGAATTATTTCATTTTCTACAGCATTTTCGACTTTACTCAAATTGCATCACCGGAAAGGAAAAACATTTTCAACTTTACAAAAACAAAGAAATTAGCTAATAATATTGTATAATTTAGTCCAATTAAAGCATCACTTTATAAACTAGTCCATCATCCGAGTAAGACATTTCACTTGTGGTTATCATGTGTCGATTTCTTGTTCATATTTATCTGAACTTATCATATTAAATATATTTAAACGTAAATATAATAAGTACGAAAAAAATAACTAATTGTCAAATTATGAAATTAACATCCTCAGAAGTGCAGGTTAAATTTGTTACATGAAATTTGTTATAGATTCAACATAATTAACCTCAAGGATACGTCTGGTAAAGAAAAAAAAGCAGAGGCAGTGGAAGAAAAAAGAAGAGAAATTGCAGAAAATAGTATAAATAAAGGTTGCTTAACTGAATAGAAATACTTTATTAAAGAGAAGTAAAACATAAATACTCTAAAACTTATCTATTTATTTAATACAAATTATCATGTTTTCATATTAATTTAATATTTCTCTTATTACTACTATTTAAATATTATTATTATTATTAGGTTTAAATATATTTTTCCTCTGCAAATTTTGATTTTCTTGCATAAATATTTGTAATTTTCAAATTCCCGAAATTTTCTTATTATTTTCCAGTTCTTATCCTTAAATTTCACTAAATGGAGAATATTAATTTATCTAGTTAGTAATAGAAGATCTACAATTAAGATAGTTAACTTTTTTACGCGCGCATATATAAATCCAATAATTTAAACTTTTTTACTTAAATTCCTATAATTTAGTTTTCATATGTTCTTACGATATCATAATTTTCAATGATTGTAAAATTATTTATTTATTAACAAAACACGAAAGGTCAATAATACATAACATTTGCAGGGTTTAAATTATATTTAAGCCAACTAATTTATCAATTTTAAAAAATGTAAGAATAGACAAAATAAATCAAAAATGATTATTTTCAATATTACATATAATTTTAATGTTATAACTACTATTTTTAAAGTAATCAAACATATTTTATTATTTTGTTTTTATAGAAAAAATCGCCACGCAGTACAAGAAGATTGAATTAGCAACTTCGTGTCTTGAGCCCACTGGAAGGCTAATTATTATACCGATCAGTTCATTCGAATAAATCAAACTTTCATTCAGTAATTTATTGACAATAAATTATAAATATATTACTTAATTAACATATACATCTTAACTTAAAATATTCTTTATTGTCTTGAATATTACTAATTTGCATTTTTCACATTTAGATTCCATCATCTTTATAATCTTTGCACAAATGCTATCAACATGTAATGTAATAAAACCATATCCATAAAATACACTCCTAATCATACACACCACAACTTAATTCCTATAACAACCAGAAATTCAAATCTAAAACTATTCATCTGTCATTTTTACTGAATACAATTTCTCTAATTGATAAAAAAAAATAAATAATACTTAATCAGACAACACAACTCTCCATCAAATTCTCACACACAAATAATACAATATAGGTTATTGCAAAGATAAAAAAATGAAGAAAAATAATTTGCGTTGAACATTTGGGTTCAAGAGTCCATTCAAGTATAACTTCAACTGCATAATTTAGTTCATCACCAAGGTATTGGGAAACACTTCTTTGATACTCGTGTCAACTGTGTCGGCTAACTTGTAGAGATGCAGAACACGATATCCAACATAGTTTACCAAGTCTGAACAAAAACCTATTTTTCGATAAGACTATTATGTGTGTGTGTTTCAAACGAGACACAAATCAGTCTCCAGACACATGACCCTTGCCCTCATAGTATCTTTTCTCACTCTCCCCCTTCTTCTCATTTCGTTTCTGCATATGCCAAAGAAAACCAAAAACCAGTGATGAGAACACAAACAAACTAACACACCATATGTTGGATGAAAACCAGACATTTTTGTCACTCCATTCATCCACATTGAAATCTTCATCTCTGTCCAATAAGGCTCTTTTCCCCTCATCATCATTCACTAACATACAAATTCACACAGCCTATTTGGGAATTTTCAATTTTGATGGGGCGTTTTAGCCATCAAAAGTTTCTACCATTCATTCATATAATTTAGAATCCTATGTATGACATCACTACCAATCTCCATATCATCATTCATTTAAAATGGATTCAAGATACTTCGTACCAAAGAAACCCAAATGAGATAAAAGATCGCTTTCAAACCAAACCTGACAAGCATTAGTTTACGATAATGTTTGCTATTTTCATTTTATATTTTTACACAATTTCAAATAATCTGCTTCTTTGAAATCAGAAAACAACGTAGTATTCTTGTCATTTGTGGAGAAAACACAAAATATTTCCACAAACAAACCCACCATTAGGAACTTTTGCCTATATTACTTGCTCCAACTACTTTATAGTGTCAAGTTACCCTCAAAATTCTTGAACTCAAAGCTCATTTCAATAGGAGTGAGAAAATCAATTCACTCCTAACCTACCAAAAAGAATTGATTAAAATAGGTGTATCAAATACAAATCAACCCCTTCAAAAAAATACTTTTACTTCTGCTTTAAGGGAGTAGTTCACCCACCTTTGCCATTATATTTATAACATGAATTTCCTCCAGATGATCAATACCAAAGTCATTTATTCGCCAAGGAAGGCCTTAAAAAATAAAAGGTTTCTAAACTACTAAACCAAGTTACCAAACAAGACATAAAAGTTAAAATGGGCAAGCTATCATTTATATTTGTGAACAACAAACACACACACACACACATATATATATATAAAGGATGAACAGAGAAAAGATATGAGCTCCATAAAAAGACACCAGTAAGTGTATATCTGATTTTGTTATGAAGTGGTTAGTCTTGATAGTTATTAATTGATTGCTTCTAAAATGTTACTATATTTTTTTCATATTTTCCCTATGCAAATTATAATTGAGACAGGTTCTTCAAATGTAGAATTCTAACATATTTCGACAATAAATTTCATACTGCATACTAATCTCAAACTAATAAATCCAAAAGAGAAGTTAACCCAACTACGAGTATATATGCATGCTCATTATAATTGAGACAGGTTCTTCTAATGTAGAATTCTGACATAATTTGACAACAAATTTCATACTGCATACTAATCTCAAACTAACAAATCCCAAAAGAGAAGTTAACCCAACTACGACTATATATGCATGCTCATTATACACTATACATAGCAATTTATAATTTAGAGTAGCTACAGACCATCATAATAAGCATACTAAATATGCTAGCATTGTAATAGTAACAAGTGTTACAAAATTGAAAAATAATAAGCCAAATAATTAATCAATTGCTTCTAACCAAACAAAGGTCTGAAAGTACCTGGTATGCCTCGTGATTTGAGACAATTCTTTTAATTATTGTAGTAGTTGTTATATCTAAAGGGCTTTCCAAAACTTTGAAGATGCCCATGCTAATAGGAACAGCATATGGGTTGCATTGTTCCTATATGTGGAAACCAACATATATATAAAAGGAGGGATAGTTGGATATATATAAAAAAAAAAAAGTAATAATAGTAGTAGCACGATGTACCTTCTCAAAATCATTATTTTCTGCAACGGTTCCATGAACAACTAATGAAATGTTAAACGTAGTGATCTGCACTCAAATGAATTTAAACCAAGTGATTACTTAATTAATAGCAAAATATGTAAAATGGAACATGTTCCAAACTGAACCAACCAACCAAGAAATAGTCAATAAAAAACCTTATCCCAATAAGTAGGCTGGCTATGTTGCCGCACTTATAACTAAAGTAACAATTAGATAGATGCACAGAAAACCAAATTGTGAGAGAAACAAGAGATTTTGAATGCCATGAACTCAACCAACTTATGCAGTGTAATATAAAAGGGTTACACAGATAATATTTGTTAGAATGATCAAAACTAACATAAAGCCAGTGCAAAAAAGGTAAACAAAAGAAATTTATTAGTAAACCAACACTGCCAGATCTCTATGTATTAACGAAATAAAAATCATTACTAATGCAAAACAGTTATAAGCAGAATCCTGATAGAAGCTATAAGTAAAGTCTTGTTCTATAAATAATTTAAGTGCAACTAGGAACCATTTATCTAAAAGGATAAACAGTGATGGTTCAGGGAATGCCCAAGTTTCCTTCTTTTATCAAATAGTGAACATCACCTAAAAGAAGACCAATTCAAAGGAGAGACATCATGTGTAGTGACCATTTACTTACTTCACAATTTCAAAATAAATAAGGGTGAATAAATTTGCGTTAGTTACTAGCACTGGCATTTCAACATATATTAATAAATCTAGTGTCTCAAGAACGTTTACAGCAATAGAAAAGAAATAATCACCATGCAAAAAATTAATGAAAAATTAAATATGCTAAAGTGAGACTAACCATATCTTTGGACACCTCCCATGGTGCACCAATTATGACCTCATCCACATAGCGACATGCTAAAACACTCAGACTTCTTTCATGAAGGTTCATGATAGGACGATGTGATCCTCTGGTTGCACTACAAAGAAAGAAATTACAATATAAAATTCCCAAACATTACCACCCTGTATGAAATATAAACAACCAAAATTAGATGCTGAAATTTTACTAATTCAAATTTAAAACTTACAATTGAACGCAAAAAGAGTTTCTATTACTGTAAAACAGTTTTTCGTAATGATGCAAGCCCAATAACTATGGAGCCTCACTCAAACACCATAACAATGCAACAAATAAATAGAAAAGATACATTAATCTTTAATACAAAGTTAGACATAAGAACAGACAAATATTTCACATAAAACAAAATGATCATAATCCTTCAGCATTTCAGAGACAAGACAACCACATGAGAAAATCGTTAGCTCAAATGATCAAATAGAAGCCAACAACATACATAAAACCTTGTGTTTAGAATTTTATATCACCCTATAATTCTGAACAGGCTTGAAATTAAGCAATTACTTGCATCATATCTACACACAAGGTGACAAAAGTACCATTAACCTTTTTTTAATTGAGACTTCCTTCGTAGTACAATAGATGCATTTAAAGTTGCAATTAAAATGGTGCAAACAACTCCCAAGAACAGGCCCCAAAATAACTGTATCACCCCCTTATAATTTCAATACGAAGTCCCCCATGGCAGATTTTACATAAACCACCGTCGCACTAGCACTATGGCAATGCAACCTCACAAGGGTGGCTCCATGACAACCACCTGACAGACACTAGATCAGAAACTAGACTGGAATGAAAATTTATTAATCAAATCCCTAATTTCCAATAAGTACCAGTATGATAGTAGAATGGACAAGGGGAAAATATACAATTACTGAAAAAACACATAGGAGTTCAAAGCCCTGTCTCTCTCATAGTTCCATTCCACCCAATATTAATTTTCATCAGCTTACTTCCCGAATCATTTCTTGCCTGCTATATAGCAGACTAACTAATTATAAGCCTCCTCCCAACTGACAATAACACCTCCACATCAACGACATCATAGTGTCATAGCAACCCAATGACTAAATTCAACCTGCCCGCCCACCCGCAGTCATCTAATATGTCAGGCCCCCATGAAATGCTACTTTGTACAAGTTTTTTCCAGCCTGCTCACATCATTTAGATGACACTTCATGATCACACAATCATCATATATTAATTTTTTCTAGTATTGGTCTTTCTGTTTTTACCTTTCTTTAAATATCAAGAATGTTATACTTTTCATGAATTTGATATGTCAAAAAATAGTTTAATTGCTTCACTTTAGAAATTTTTTATGCATCTGATATTTAGTATGGCCAAATGCATCTGACATTCACCAATTATCCATCCAGCTAACTTCCATGGTGAATTTCCTGGTTGCCTCTATGCACCATTGATAACACTGATAGTAGGTATAAAATTAAAATTTCAAAAAATAAATAAAGAAGGTGAAAAAGGAGATATAAAGGTTAACAACCTGACTGTCTGATCGGTGTGTATTCCAACAAGAAGAAAATCTCCAAGATCCCTAGCAAGCCTCAAGATCTAGATAAGATAAAGGTCAGTCAAAATATCCAGTCAGATATACATTAAAACAATCCAAATGGAAGTAGTAGCATATAAGTAAAAAGTATTGCAAGGTCCCAGTATATAATTTACCACATTACACCCTCCCAAAATAACCTCCATCTAATACATAGGTGTTTATTTTGCAAGATATAACAGTTAGGAAAATGACAATATATTATCCAATAAGAGCAAGACCACAAAACAGGATATTAGTTATCTTATGTTTCTTTCTCACTACCCACCACTCAATGTTGAGACACAGGCATTTGATTTGACACAGGTTCTTGTTTGGATTACTTAGCAATAAAAACAGCTTACAATCAATATATTACTAAGCTGAGAGAGATTTTGAATAAGAGGCTGCTTTTAGGTATATGTATGTAATACCAGAGTCTTTAAATTATACCTCCACATGTCCAGCATGAAAGAGATCAAAAGCACCATCTATATATACAATGCGAGAATCAGGTCCTGGACCCTGGAACAGCGTGAATAAATTATCAAGTGACACGAAGAAATTACTAAATACAGGTACAGCCAACACAAAGCATGGATCTACTTAAAGTTATTTGGAGAAAAATGTTACACGATCTCAAAGTACCACAATAACATATATTTCTATAAGCAATGGGGAGAAATAAACCAACCATAATATTAATCAGAAGACCAAATCAGCAACTTGTACAAAGAGATATGTGATAGTTACTGCCATAACTCTCAGCAAATGGAATAGGAGAAAAAACAGAGACGAGCTCAAAAGAGCTAACCCTGTCTGCTTGAGCTCTTTCGAAAAAACACTGGCTTGAAAAAGAGCTAGACGCACACACTAAGAAACTTGGCAGAACACCAAAAAGAAGCCAAGCGATCGACTTGATCTCAAATTAAATGGAACCACCCATTTAAATTCTAGCACTTTTCTCAAACCATTTACACCAAAAATTGAGAAGTGAACAACGCCAAATCCCTTTAGCAACAACATTAATTTTGTATAATTCTCAGGCCAGTTTTCCTGTCAGTTGATTTTCAGGTAAAAAAAATATTGCTAGCTCTTCCAGGCCACACGTTTCTATACACAAGTCTAAAGCCAAATTAAATTCTTAAAAGTAATGTACATGAGAAGGAAATAAGAAAAAAAAAATGCATTTGTCATGATCAAAGACTCGTCTTATAGACCAAAATCGTGGTGTGAAGTGAAATACATGATTCAAGCATCGCAAAGACTAAAGGCTTCAGAAATATTGTAGAGAACTAAGGAAGTTGATAGCAAGCTAAGAGTAGTAAGAAATCAGAATGAAGATTTTGCATGAACATACCCTCCCATTTGAGAACTGAACAATTCTACGAGATGTTGGCAGAAAATGAGATATTCGAGTTCCACTTGCAGTTGCTGCAGGTGAACCAGCTTCAAACTTTGGACTGTGGCCGTTACTGAACTGTCTTTGTAAAGAAGAATGATTGTGACTGTCGCTTATAGACCTTTCTCTCACACAGAGAAGCATGCGACCTGGGTAAGAAATTATTAAATACTTCAACTTTTAATATATGTGAAGACTATAAGTGAAACCTATCAGAAAGAAATATAACCTTAAAAGGAAAAACATTAACACCAGCTAAAGTGTAAATGTATGCTTGCATAAAGTAAACATAAACAAAAAATCATTTAGAATGGAACAATTAGTAACAATAGTTGCTGGTACCATGAGAATGGCCTAGAGGTTTCATCACACTAGGTGGGCATAACCACAGTCCATGGAACAATGCAGAGTAAGGAAAGCAGTCTAAAGAAAGGGTAAGATCTGAAAAGTCTTCTAAAAAATTTAGTCAATTTGTGAGAAGGAAATGTGTTGCATAATTAGATAATTTGAGAACAAAGATTCACCCATTCACCAAAATTTCCAAATTAAGCTTCACGGAAAAACAAACCCAAATGGAAGGAAAATATGTTAAATTCAAGGTCCATTTAACATTTTGCTTATATAGATTGAAAAAATATATTCGAGAGAAGAAAAGGAATATAAAGTTTAAGGAGTGATGATAACTTATTGTCCATCAAACCAGAAAAAAGATGTAATGGATGGACGGATATATATGGGATAGGATCTCTTGGTATAAGATTAAAGACTTGTACCAAATATTAACTGTCAATATCAAAAGATGTAATGGCCCAAAAATACTTGAACAAAAAAATTAAAAGAAAAGATAGCATGTGATTTGTTTTAAAGCATATCTTTGTCCCTTCTTTTTGCTTCCATTGCCCCATATGCTCCCACCAATACCGGGGAAGCAATAATAAACCCCCAATGGTAATGAAATCTTCACAATAAATTAAATAGTTACATTCATCTGAAAACAGTTCACAAAAAATGAAAGTGTTTTCCAAACATTTAATTTTTTTAGCATGACTAACCAACCAGAGCACAGCAAAGATAGTGGTTTTATTTTCAGATAAAAGATTTCAAGCATTGAGTAAGATTTGCAGTATTAGCAGAAACAGAACTGGAATAGATGAAATTGAGATGGATTGATTTGTAATAAAAATAAATTATTAACTGTAATTTATGCAAGAACAGCTCTTGCCAATTACAAATTCCTGCAAAAATACAAATTTGGTTTTAAACAAAGCGAGACCGAACTGACAAGTGGAGTGGGATAAAAATGATGGAAGATCCAACGGCTAGTTGATGGTTGCAGCATCCTGCGGCAAATCCACATTGGCAGATTAGAAAAAGCACTGCAGCAGTTCAGAAGGAGGAGCTGCAGTGTGTACCCTTCTTCGACTAGGCCACTGTCTGAAATTCATCCTTTACATGGGATTGCTAGTAACTTTTAGTTTTGCCCAGGTTCATGCAGAAGGGAAAGGCCCCAGCCTAACGTGACTTTTCTTAACTATTTATAATTTTTGGTCAAAGTAATATAAACTGTAAGATTTAGTTACATCATCAACAGTTTAGATTTATACACGTGAATACTGTCAATGGTCAATGCATACATCTAAAAGTCACAATCTCTTTAACACAATCGACAAAAAGCATATTCGAAAGTATTTGTATCCAATTATTTAATGGAAACTCTACAGTAGAGACAATTAGCATGAGCAGTCGCATGATAACCAAAGAAAAAATGTAAAGCAGTATAAGTCTAACCAACAATATCAGTGCTTGAAACCCCTTCAGTGCGCTTTATCTGCTTATACCGACCAGCCTTCTTAGCATGAGCATAAGCATCGGTTCCATCCGGAAGAACGCAAGGATCGTCCCCATGAATAATGAAATCTATCTTGTACTCATCAAAAAGCTTCTTCATGAACTCCTCAGTTATCGCATAGGGAGCTTCAGGAATAACCTCATCCACCCACTTCACCGCATTCACCATCATCAACCTAACACAACAAAAACACACTAAACGCCACATCAAGATTAAAACAAACAAACAACCAAATTTCAATAAAAAACTAAGAATCCGGCTCCTCTAAGGTAGGCAAGATTACTATGAGTAATATGAGGCATTAATAAGAAAATCAACTGTGAATACTTTAACCAAGGTTTTTAAAAAAGGGTCCACAAACATTGCGCTCAACGTCAAGGGCTTCCGCCAATTCCACCTCGTTGTAGCTACTTCAAACCATGAAGAAGGTGAAAATCCGTGACCACACTGTAAAACTCTGATTTTAACACATCTGTGATTCGTTATACTCACGCCTATGACATAGACCGTTTCATCAACCACTGAGATCACTAATTTTATTACTCAAATTGCGGACATTAGAGGAACCGGATCCCAAAAATAAACAAACAACTAAACGGCATTCAAAACAATGCCAAAATCGCAACCTACAAGATCACCACCCCAAAAGAAACAGTAAATTAAATTACAAAAGGGAACTCAAAGATGAAACCTTTCGTGAAGAGGGGTAACGGGAGGACCCTTGTTGGCAATGATCTCGGCGTCACTAACAACCCCCACAATCAACTGGTCACCCAGTGCACGAGCTTGGCGAAGGGCATTGCAGTGCCCATAATGCATCATGTCAAAGCAACCATCCATGTAGACACGAACGGGTTTCTTGTTGCGTCTCCGGCTCTTCCAGAACATTCCAAGCTGGCTAGAGTATGCACCCAACAGTGACACCCCCACGATCACCCCTCCCACCATGCACGTCACCACCCATTTCGTCGCCGTCGCCGGCTTCTCGGTCACCGCCTCGTAACTACCCATTTTCCCTCTCTCTCTCTCTCTTTCTCCCTCTCTCGATGCCGATGTCTGTGTATCACCGCTTCTTCTCCTTCCTCATTCGTAGCACCACACACAAATGGAATGGAATGGAATGAAAAGCGTAGCGAATTGGAATTGCGAAAGCAAAATATTCGGCACTGGTGCGACAATTCTAATTCTAAGATTCCGTAAAACTGGGCCAAATGTCGGGTTTGGGTATTTGTTCAAACCGAACCGACATGTTCGAGACACAGCCCATGGTTTGTCTTTTCTTATTTAAAAATTATCAATATTGATTTTACTTTCTGCACCTCCACAATCTCTTCAGTATCAGATTAGATGTTTCAGAAACTTTTAGAACAATTTTTTTAAAAATTTGGAAACAATATTTTCAGAATATAATTTTTAAAATAATTTTTTTGGAATGTGATTTTTAGAACAAAATTTCTGGAATACAAAAAGTACATTCCAAAATAAGTATTTTAGAATAGAATTTTCGAAATACATTTTTAAACAGATATATAATGTTTTTAAAAATGAGTTTTCCCTACTTTAAATGTGTTTTCATAATTCATAAAATATGTTCTGGAACAATTTTTTTTTCTGCATTTTCTCTTTTCTTTTTCTTTTGTATTCCCTTCTTCTTTCTTTGCGGTAGCGGTGATGATGGAAGTGATAGAGATAACAGCGGTGATAATAGCGACAGGAGCAATGGTGTTGTAAACTAGTGGAAAAGGTGTTTGAATCTTTTTTCTTGTCGTAGAGTGCAGTTAACAGTTGTTAGGTGCAGGAAATAATAGTCTTTTTGCGTTCAGGGTACAAATATAGGCCCAATTATAGCCCATGGGCTTTTCTTCGTCGCTCTTAACAAACCTTGGTCAAGACATTTTACCATTGCATTGCCTCTTAAAATCAAGATATGACATTCTATAAGATATAAATTAGGGTTAATTATGTTATTGAGACTTTTGAATTATGTCAATAAATGGTTATGTGTAATAAAATTATTGATTAAATTTATAAATTTTGAATGTAAAAATACGTCTTAATTAAAACTTTTATTATTTAAATATAATTTCATAAGTTAATGTTTTTCTTTTAAGTTGTTTGACAAAGTTTAAATTATTTGGATAAATATAATATACAAAGTTTAAATTAAAAATATTTCAGAGACTATATGCTTAAATCTATTTTTTTATGTATTGTATTGTTTGTGCGAGAGAGAATATTTTTTAATATAAGAAATATTTTTAATAGTTTAATGGGAGTAATATGCCATGATAAAATTTAAAAGTAATCAAAAGTTTTTTTTGTTCTTTTTTAAATAATGTTGTCATATAGGAATAATGGAATTTAAAACTTTTAACACTTAATTAAGCATAATGATTCATCTATAATAAAATAAGACAATGATTTTCACGCAATGAACACAAGTTTTTTTTTTGTAATCTTAGATATGGTAAACTAACTTAGAAAACCTTAAAAATATGCACATCCATTCTAAGTCACTCATAACTAACTTAGAAATAATATTTTTAATTTAGATAAGCTTATCTTACCTTTCTGGAAAATATAGTCTAATATTTCTAACTACTAAAATTTATTCGTTATAAGTTCTAAAAAAAAGTATATTAGACTTAAAAACTTGATAAGTACCAGATATGTCATTTTGTCAATAGTTATTTAAAACCATGAAGATCATTTTTCTATTTATTTATTCACGTTTTCATAAAACAACTTCCATATTCAAAATTAAAAAAAAAATGTTGAATAATTTATTAAAATTTGTGATAAAAAATCATAATGGTAGTATTAAGATTTCTCATCACACAAATTTTCTAAACTTTCCATAAAGTGCGAAAACTATTTGCATATGACTAACATAACATTTACATTATTCCAGGTTTCCAAAAAACAAAATCTTAAACATTATAATTGAACAAAAACCAGTTAAGGACACGTTCAACCAAAAGAAAATCATATTCATTTAAAAATGGTAAACAACTTGTAAAAACTACAAAAAACTTACCAAAGGCGCTACTAACTATAACAAAGAGTTTTTTCTTCCTGTATCCACAATTTCTTCGTGCACCCTCTCAAATTTTCAAAAAACTATTTTACCTGTAAAAGTAACTTTCGGAGTATATATTTTGAAAAATTTTCTAATAAGCTTTTCAGAATTTTTGGAACAAGATATTTAGAACAAGATTTTCAAAATAAAATTTCTGGAATAATTTTCAGGATTCATGAAATGTATTTCGAAATTAGTTTTCTATAATCAAACTTTCCGAAACATATAGAACTCCTTTCGGAATAAACTTGGTTCATACGAAAAAATACATATACTTCAAAAAAAATTTCTTCAAACACGATTAATCAATAGACAAGAACCAAAAGATATTTGGATATGATTAATGAATAGACAATTTTATCTAAAACCACAATTATTTGTTGGACAGTGTCATTCATGCATCTTCTATTTTGTTATTCCATCTTTTGACAAAGTTGACTTCTAAATTCTTTATATTCTTAAGGACTAAAGTAGATTATACAACAACAAAGAAATGACAAGGTAAAATTACATAAAGTGATAAATTTTCTTTGAATAATAATGTGTTAATTACGATAATGAGTTTATTCCTTTTTTCGTGATTAGTAATTAATCTCATAATGTAAATGTTAACTTAATCTTAAATAATATAACTTCCGATCGACTTAATATTCACTTGCCACTCATTCCATACATCAAAGAAATAAACCGTAACATCATATTGAATTAATTTATGAATCAATTATCTCAAGCAGAAAAACTATTAAAAACTTAAATAGATGCATATAATCCATTATTACCTAAAAATAACGAACTAGATATATATGAGTGATAAAACTCATGTAACATCGATCGAATTGATTAATTTATATCTTTAATTGATCAAATTAGAATTTCATCCATTAATAGCTCATATATTAATCAACACACGTTAAAAATAAAAAAAGTTAATTCATCTTATAATATAAAACATAAAATTAAGATTATTAAGCTTTCCATTCTAGTTTCAAAATGTAGTCTACAATCTTGAGGAACCCTTATCAAATAATGAATTTTTTTTATATGATTGAATATATTGACATGTGACATGATGAAGATGGTTTCATTGATATGTTTGGTAGAACACATTGTTTTAACATGGGTTGTGGAGGATATATGAAGAAGGTATATTATTTATTTGTTTATTTAAAAGGTGGTAGAAGAAGAAGAAGAAGAAGAAGAAGAAGTGACATGAAGAGGAAGAAGAAGAAGAAGAGAGAGAATTATTTGCACTTGATAGGAAAAAGACGAAGGAGTAAGTAGAAAAGTGAAAATGGTGTTAGCAAAGTCCAAAAACATGGTGCAAGCAAGTTAGCTTTAAAAGCAAAGACAAAACATGTATCTCATCAATCTATCGCCAACTTTCTCTCTCACTTTGTTGTACTAGAGCATGCTACAACACAACACCCACGCCACCAGGCTCCACCACTTCAACAAGATAACCGGCGAGGACCAAGGAGGAACCACTGTCCCCTCGGTTCTTCAACCCCAACACAACATTTTGCAATTTCAATTTCAACCATTTGGACTTTTCCCATTGTCATCTTCCACCCCCCTTAAGCCTTGCCAAAGTTACATCATTCAACAAAACTTTCTGGTTTAGTGTGTTCAATAATGGCTTATTTGTACTTTCATTTTTACTGCATGGTAACTTTTAATCTTTTACATTAATGGGTGAAAGGTATATTTTGAAGAGATTCGCACAAGAGATGCAATACCAATGAAACTTGAGTTTAACTCATATAAGAGAATAATACTACTTCTAACTCAATGAGCTTGTGAATCTTGTTTCTTATAATATATTCAACTTTTTTTATTTCTGCTCACTACAAGATTTTTTTACCAACGAAATTTGACTGACAAAAAACAAATGTATTGTAAAGTCAAATTTATCCATGAATTTTACCTATAAATTTTATAGATTTACAACTATTGATGTAAATATTTTTCGGTGACAACAATGCAAGGATGGAGCAATGGTGGAGGCCATGACAAGGTGGGGCCAACGTTGGAGGAGGAGGAAGAGGAGAAGAAAAAAGGAAAAAGAGAGTCGAAGGCGACAAACGCGACGATGACAACGATCTAGTAGAGGGTGAGAGGAGGAAAAAGAAAATAAAAACAAAAAAGAAGAAGAAGAAAAAAACTCAATCATGACATTTATTAACGGTCAAAATCCTTCAATAACTACTAATGAATATGACCAATGGATTTGCGACCATCGATAATTAACAACATATTTTGTGTCCTCATTAATTTGTAATAATTATCTAATTGTTCTTACGAAACAATTTATATTTTGCAAAGTTTCTAAAGAGGTCATCCACAATCTTCACTTCAAGGGTATCTCATCCTCAACTATCGAATCAGGGAAGTGCATGTAAAATACACTTTGATACCAAAGTCAGTCCGAGATAAGGGGTCAAATGTTAAAGTAAAAACTTAAGCATGTACTTTGTAAAACGTTACTTTTATATTAGGGTTCATGGGCCTTTCTTGGTTAGGTTTTGGTTTAGTTGGCTTAAATACATACTAATTATAACAGGCTATGTAACCTTGTTTAGTGATTAAGCTGATTTGGCTTTGTCGGACAAGCCAAACACATGTCGTCTTACAGGGTCAATATGTGTCCGACCAAATTTTGTACTCAATATCCTCTTCAACTAGGTAATCTTCAATAACCTCTAGGGTCGTATACCCTAAGAGGACAGAGACGGATAGTCCACTAATAATGAATATGAAATTTAAATTCATAATTGGATTTTTAATAATTGTATAAATTTGTTAAATATTGTTGATTGCATTGTGAGATTTGAATGTTTTAGATGTGTGTGAGAAACGTTAAAGTTGATGAAATGAGAAAATCTCAGTGATGAAATGGTTGAAGCCTGATCCATCAATATCAGTGAGTAGCAAGAGGTGGGAGGACATGTGGGTCAAAATCAAGTTTTGTCTTAAGGTCAGCAATGTCGACTAAGGCTTCTGAAGTGAATCTACTGTGTGAGATCTTCATCACACAACGTCAACACCAACGGATTTTTTACTTCTCACAAACATACCTATCTCAAAATATTATTATTCATATTACAAGAGTGTCTTCGGGGAATATAAATAGTTTCAGTAAAGTGTACAATTTATGTTTCCGATGTTTGTATTTTTCATTTTATTACATCTTACCTTTTTCATTAAAAATACTATACACCTGATGTTTTTAATTATTTAAACACTCGTTCAGGATTAGATATGATTAAAAGATTATATGATATGATATAATAAAAATAAATATTAATTATATTCTATGTTTCGTATGTACTATGACCGAGATTGAATAGTATTATGTTATGTTACAATGAGATTATAATATCAATGGTAGTAACAATAATGATAAGATAAGTAATGGAGAGAATAATTATGATCAAAAGTGAGGTATACAAAAGTAGTGACAAAAATAAAATGATAGTAAAAGTAAGTTAACTTATATTACTACTCTTTTACTCACACACATTAGCATGATAATAAGAAATGAATTAGCAAGACAAAATGATAAGATTTTTTTTTTCATTAACATACTAAACAATTAATGACGGTATCGTAAAATACTTATTATACCTCAGACAGATAATTAATCATAGTTATATTTTTATTATCTATTAGAAATAAAAAATATAATTTACTTATATAGTTGGAAAAATATTTATACTTAATTAGTTTTGATTTTATAAAAAATAAATTAAAAATATATATTCTAATTATTAAAAAAAAATTGGAACAAAATTGAATTAAAAACACAAAAGTAAGGATTAAATCGAATCAAGAAAATATATATGGGGACTAAATTGGAATTAAGACACTGATATTGACACGTGTAACACTAGGAACTTGACACGTGACAACCAAAAAAATTACAAAAAAAAAAAATTAAAAAAAAAATGAGAGATCACATGTAGCATACCGGAGTTTAATTATTATTTTTTTCTTAAAGATACTTAATTGAGACACTCTTCAAAAGTTAGGACACAATTGCCTCTTTATCAAGAGAGAGTACCAAACTGACACACTCACACTGAAGTGGGAATCATTTAAGTAACTAGTAGAATTTGAAATTCACTAAAAAAGAAGGAAATTGAAATTTCTCAAGTTGTGGAATTGGTCATTACTTAGGACCAAAAAAGTCTACAGGTCCAAAAAGTCGACTCGGGTCAGGTAGAAAGTCTAGATGACTCGGTGCAGGCTAAAGGTCGAGTCGAGTCTATCCGAGCCAAAGGACGAGCTGAAGGTCAAGAAGAGTTGGCTAAGCCAAAGGTTGAGTACAGTCAGTCCTAGGAGGAAAGTCGAGCAGAGTCGACCAAGGTCGAAGGTCGAGCCAAGTCAATTTGGGCCAAAGGTGAAGTTGAGCCAGCTTAAGCCAAAAATCGAGTTGAGTCAGCTTAGACCGAAGGTCATACCGAGTCGAGTTCAGGTGTAAGGTTGAGCTGAGCCGACCCAAGTTGAAGGTCGAGCCTAGTCGATCGTGTTGTAGGTCGAGTCGAGTAAGTTTGGGCTAAAGGCCGAGTCGAGTCAGTTCGAGTCAAATGTTGAGTTGAGTTCCAAAGTTCAAGCTGAGTCATCTCGGATTGAAGGTATATAAGTTATGGTTTTGAGCTGAGTCAAACCTGACCAAAATTTGAACCAGGTTGGCCGGAGATGAAAGTCGAGTTGAGTTGGCTTAGACACAAGGTGAACTTGGATTGAATTAGTTTGAATCGATTCAAATTGTGTCGAGGTCTAATCAATTTGAATCGACCTATATCAAATTACCTAAGTTCGACTTAAGTTAAGTTAGACTCAAATATAAAGTTAAGTACGTCATAAAATATAAATAAAATTGTTTTATCAAAACAAAAAAAATTAAAATATAAAATATTTCAATTATTTAAAATATAAAGAGAATTCAATTTCAGATAATTAAATTACAATTTAATTATTAGGTATTTTAATTTGTTGAGATTATTGAAATCCTTTCACCAAATACAAGATTAAAATAAAATAAATATATGAATTAGATCATACCAGTCCATTTTTTCACACTAAGCCGATAGGGCAAAATGATTTTTTTAACAAGATACATGAACACTATAATTTTTTCATAATCATATATTGTTTCGACCTTAAAATCATAATTAAAGTCATGGCCAAATTAGAAACAAGAAAAACATTTAATCAATTAAATATTTATAATCAGTTATTACAATTACTTTAAATTAAAAAGATAATTTCCACCGAAATATTTTTTTAAAATACCACTGCATAATATGTATTTTTTGTTAAAAACCCATTTACGCACGCACATAAAAAAATATTTCTTTAATATAATTATAATAATTCAGGTGCATATTGTGACATGTGAACCATTTTCACTTGAACATAATCTTTGAAATCAGATTCTGTATGATGTATGTACGATGGGTGTTTGGATTATGCGATACTACCATACGTACAAGCTTCTATACATATTTCGTCAATATTTTTGTTCACCCACCTTTAAATAAGATATCGTGTAACAACGTATTTATAAATGGAACTCAAATTATATATAAATCATTACTTTCTCCGACAGGGTAATCATAATATTGATATACCATAGTTTGTGTTTTGTATAGAAAAATATTATTATGATATGCTTAATGGTTTCATATTATCTATATGTTATAATAAATGAAATATTTTTATATATTCTTTGTATTGACAAAATCCTAATTTAAATGTATATTTTTTTATTAATTTTCTAAGATGCCTTGAAAAATATATATTTGACCTTAATTAAAATATTTAGGTAGGTATTTAATTATAATAAATTTTATTTTTTATATGTATTAATTGTATGTTTGACATATTTTTGAAATCAATTATTTTAAAAATTGTTTAAATATTTTTGTTGAGGTTTTGTTTGAAACAGTGAATTAATGAGATTGTGTACTATATAGGAGTGTTATCATTTATTGAATGGTGACATTACTCTGAGCAAAATGTAGGCTTTTACTCACTCACGTGCTCCAACTTTTTCTCACGATCACTGACACTGTCATACACACATCATGTACCTTCTTTCTTTCTTCAATCTTATATAAGATCTGACTATAAAATTCAAAATTTATTTTTAGTAATTATCCAAGATCCTTGAACAGAGACATAGTTAATATATATACAGTTTAATTAATATTATGATATCTATCTAATATTATGATATCTATCTTTAGACGTGTTAGTTTGGTATCGATTTTTAAGGTGTTAGTTTGGTATCGATTTTTAAGATGTTAATTAAATCTTGATTTTTAAAAAATGTCTTAATTAGATTATTTTCAGCAACAAATTATTAACACCATTAACACACCATTAACCGTATTAATATTTAAAATAATTTACAAAATTAAGTATTGATATTTATATAAAAATTTAATAATAAAAGTCATGAATTAAGTTAATGACTCTAGTAATTTTTGTCTAAAAGAGATATGATTAAGAAACTTTTTCGAAAGTCAAAATTAAATTGACACATTTTTAAGAACGAGTATCAAACTGACACATTTAAACAAAAATTGGTACTATCCTGCTAATTAAATCTATATAAATAAATGTAAATATTTATAAATTTAATTAAAACAATTAAATTTATTGATAAATTAAATTTGACTAAAGTATTAGATGAAGAGACCTTGTATAGAAAGTACAGTTTCTACATTAAATAAATTTATTTTACAACTTTTTAACCTATGAAATTTTAATTGGACCAAGCTTTTTTAACTACTCTAATTGGTAGCGACAGTAGTATCAGCTGTTTAAAATATATATGATGTTTAAATAAATATTCAACTTTTTGAAAGCGAAGTGTAATTTGTTATGCATGGGTATTAGCAGTATGGCACAGAACACGAGAATGGTAGAAATAAAAAATAAATAATTGAGAGAAAAATGTACTTTATTATATAATATAACAAAATATTACCACTGAACTAAAATGATATTTACCTTTTTTATTTTCTTTAGACAATGCAAAGACGTTTACCTTTTCAGTTCACAAAAAACAGTGCATAGGTTACTATTGGCTCGAGAGAATCTAAATAAAGACAAAAATTAAATTTTAAAATTTTGTTTTAACTTCTGAAAGACGTGTGCCTTTTCCCCCTTCATTTTTCTAACTTTACAATTTCTCTTTAAAGAAAAAACACCAAAATTTGGGAACTTTTATTTTAGATTGGTTTTGTTGTATAATTTATATACATATCAATTTTGGAACTAAATTTATAAATGATTTCTTATTCTTACAGAGTTAAACGATTTTTAGTTTAATTCGTCTTTAAGAATTAGTTAATTCTATCGAAAGATATTTTTCAAACAACGCAATCACTGATGGTGTTTAATATTTAATTATTGTGAACACAGTCAATTTGTATTTTTATCATAATTTATATTTTTAACGATTATAAACTTATTAAATATTTTTACGAAAAAATAGTTGAAATTACATAATAAAACATTATGAATATCTTACCATTTTGAAGGATTATCATTATATTTATAATTTTAACCCTTTATATTTAAAAATGATTTACATGGTTTTATAGAAAAAAGTTTAGAAATATCAAAATGTGTCAATTTAACTCATACTTGTTAATTTATTAAAAATTGACGTGTCCTAATACTAATTTTAACATGTCCTAATACTAAACTATCAAAGACTTTTATCAATATTTGCTTTGGGCATTTTAAATTTTTTTTGGGTCTTTATGCCATTTGGGTAACACACTTCAATAAAAAGATTATAATTCATAAATATTTAATAACCACCAAAACTTAAAAATACCCAATATTCTCAAGTTAGGTTTATTGAGACCAATTTAATATCTTCATAAACAACGTTTCAAATCTTTCCCTTCACAACATTTTTGCAATATATTTCAATATAACTAAAAAAAATGATTTCTGCATGCAATTTCAATCAATCTAAATAATGTAGTCAAATTAGCTTTTTTTACCCTAAAATATTATATTTTTATAAGGAATTATTACTATGAAAGAAAAAGTAAAACCAAGAATGTCCTAATTTTCCTAAAAAACATAATTAAAAAATTCAAATGCATCAATACAAATTTAATACAACAAATAAACTTAATGTAGTAAATATTATTTTTTCTGGTTACTGAAATTAAAATTCCAAGACGTTTTTCGTTTTTCTTAATCACGTTTTCAATAATAAGGGTCAACTTTTGGGGCTAAATTGATCTTAGAATATTAAGATCCAAATATTCCCATCATTTTTGTCAAATTCAAGACTAAATTAACGTTTATAAATTATTACAGTAAAAATTAAATATTGATAGAAACATAAATATGATGAATCATAACCCGTTCCAAAGTTGCATTGGTGTGAATGTAAGTACAACTTCACCGTTCTTTCAAGGAAAGGAAACATATGCTCGTAAAACTATACTTCAATAAACTATTGTTCTTGGAATCCAAAACCCTTTTCAATCTCTGTCTCATATGGCTTGGATAGACATCAAACTTTACCTAAACATTAAAATTAATTTTATATCACTTCTTGGATTTAGATTATGTTTGGAGAATAAATTTAACTTTGCAAAATATTTTAAAAAATATGTTTGTAAATTTATCAAGTTTTGCTAAAACCAAAAATCAAGATTTACTACAAGAAATATGGTTATTATCTATGTCAATATCTCATTGGTAATGGACATTTTGAGTAGGTAATTTGCATTAACGAATTACCTAGAAAATAAATTTTGTAGATAATACGTTGTTAGATAACTTTATCTATAAAAATATGTGTTGTAAATAATTTACTTATGATCATTATCTATGAAATTGGAACATTAATTATCTACAAAAATATTCGTCATAAATTTTTTCATCCGATATTCAAATTATCACCATTTACGAAATGAATATCACTTTTAAATTAAGTGGTCAATTTTAATCCATTAGTACTAAAAAATAGTGGACATGAGTAATATTAAATTTATTTTCTTTTAAGAATGTTTGGTTGATGTTAGAATCATATATAAACAAATAACTTTTTTACTAAAAACATCAACTAAATTATTGGTAAACACTAATTATCAATAATTAGTTAATATTTTGTATAAATTTTGGAAAAATTATTCAAACACTTTTACTTTTATAATACCTAATCTCATATATATAAAGTTATGTCAACATTCTATGTTGTTATAATATAAAATGTGTATATTATGGTTTTCCAAAGGGAGCATTGGTTGCATATTTCCTTATAGGGTTTAGTATAATAGTTTAATGTGTTTTTGTTGGAGTTTAAGATGAAAGGGAAAGAAAGGGAAAGGTGGAGAGTTTAATATTTGATATGGCAGAAAGATCTTTGATTTGATAGTGCCAAGTGTTTTCTTCAATACATTCTATTCTTACCACCAAACATTCTTTATATTTTACAAATTAAACTTTTCTGAACACCTTCATTCTTCTTTCTTTTTCTTTAGGAGAGGAATCACGTTTCCTAAAAGCACTTTCTAACTAATGCCAGTGCTTAGTGTTCGTTTATGTTTTCATATTTTTAAAATTAGTTTAATGGTTACTAAACTTCATAAAGTAACACTATGTACCTCTAAAATTTACGTGGATGTCACATAATTAAAGAAAATATATTTCTCTTTTAAGTAACTTGTGATTGAAAAAATATTAAGAAATGAATTTTAATTTTGATTTAATTTTAAAAAACTGACTTATAAAATTGTAAATCTACTTTATCTTTTATCTACGTAAGATAATTAATTAAAAAAAAATATGAAAGGATGCTGGATATGACTTTGGTTTCTTTCTATATCAAAATTTTAATTTTTCACAAACACTTGATAGTGGTTTGTAAATTATTTCAGAGGAATGTTCACAGGAAAAATCCAAGTTTTGGTCAGGAATGAGAAAACCTAAATTCCAACATTCTAACACTATTATGACAAAAAAGACAAACATGACATCAAATGAACAATTAAAAATTACAAGGTTAAATCGAACCCTGCATTCGAAAGACTAAGTCATCATTTTCACTTGCCCTTTTTAGAATTTGTTATATAACCAATTGAAAGTGAAATAAAATAATTAAAGCTTATCAAGTTATAATAGTTAAAGCTTAAAATGTCAAAAAAATGGACAAGTTATTTTAAAATGTATGACTTTCTATTGAATTATTACTAATATATTTAAGCTGTGTTGGAATATGTTGAAAATGAAGGAAAGAGGGCGACAGAAAACAAAAATAGTGAGAAATTTAATATAAATTATGAGTTAATCCATATAAAAAAAAAAAATACTACAACATCATCTTTAATTTAAGATCCAAACATTCGGATAATAAACTTGTACTTTTTATCTATTTTTATTTTGTTTTTCTTATCTGTGTGTATTATTACTATTATGAGATCCCATCAACACATGTTTAATAAGAAATATTATATCGTGAGCTTACAAATCCTTTTTATAATTTTTTAACTATTTCTACTTCTTTTCACACAATACAAATACTATAATTTTTCACCCAAATAACACATTTAGATCTAAAAATTACTTACATAGTATACTGTATTAAATATTTACATAGATAATATTTTTTTTTCAGTTCAGTATTGGTAAACAAAATTTTAAATTGTTATTATTTATATATTTTTTAATAAAAAATGAAAATTTAATTCAGATGAAATCGAGTTCTAATTTATTTTTGAGCAAATTTTCTTTTAACAACGGTTTTCCAAGAATAAAATATTAACTTTAAAAAAATGACTATATATATATATATATATATATATATATATATATATATATATATTTGACGCCAGAATTTGTTTTAGGGTATGTGCGGCATTTGAATGAAAAATTCAGCGATAATACCATGTTTTGATTGTAATTTTGAATTTTCCTTTTGTGATGGAAAGAAAGGAGAAAAAATTGAAAAAGTTAGAGGAAGAAGTGGCGCTATTCTGAGGTTCCTTTTAGGTCATTGATTTAGGTGCCAGCTTTTGAGTAATGTGTCCGTTGCAGTGGTTGGTTTGACAAATTTGTTAATGGCAGAAAAAGAAAAGAAAATCGGAATTAAAAAAATGAAATTTGGGATGAAGTCAAGAGGAAAAAGCTGGTTGGTGATGCCGCAGTTGAAAGCAAAATGTCAAACGCTACGATTCAGATTTTTGGGAACTGAGGTTTGACAGCTCTTTCTCTGCTCCTCGTTCTTAGCGACACTATCTATATCCCTTTTTTAATCCCTAACAAACACCTTCAATCATTCATTCATCTTCCCCCTTTACCCTTTTTTCTCCACAAATTTTTAATCTTCATCAACATTCCTTCAAATTTCTTGCTTTTCAAATTGTTCATAATCAAATTACTCTAAAATGGTAAATTGCACGTTGTAAATGTATTGAGATAACTGGGTTGGGAAGAAGACGACGAAAACGCAGTTAAAAATATCTGCTACTGTCCTCAGTTTGCTTTAATTTCCATCACAAACCACAACAGTTCACAGCAATGACACTACCTACCACGCTTTCTTCTTCTTTCTTCTTCTTTCTTCTTTCTTCTTTCTTTCTCTAGCTACCTATTCTTTAACATATCATATGCTATGCTACGCTATGTCTGAGACACGTTCACATTCATCTTCAAACAAAACTAACATATGCTTAGCAACATATAAATAAAATCAAAGCACACAAAGACGAAGCACTAACACCCCTCTTTTGCAACCATCCAAAAGCCAAAAGGCATAGAGAATCGTGTTGGAGAGAGGTGAGAAAAATGGGAATCCTACACCCACTGTCCCAATCTTCACAACGTTATCTCCTTGTAGCTTTGGCCATGCCATAACATAACCCAACCCCTCTTACTAAATTCTCACATCAACCTCTTTTAAGACATGCCCCCCCACACAATTATTTCACTGCCAAAACAACCAAACACACACGTACACACCCCGCAACAACCTCAGTTTTTCCTTTCTTCTCTTTCCATGATCTGAACAACACCCCTATCCTCGCTTTTTCTCACTTTCCACAACCCCTTATGGCTGCTTGCGCTTTGTTCACTGCTGCCACCAACATTACCGAAGATGGCAATGTTAACAACGCAACTGGAACTGCTGCTGCTGCTGCTAGTCCTCTCACAAGTGCCTCTAACTCCAGCAACATGAGCAACGACGAACAACACAACAACCTACATGGCATCATTCATTGCGACAGGAAAATGGTGAGGAAAAGAATGGCTTCTGAGATGGACCAGGTTAACAACGTTCATGTCACTCCCCCACACAACTCTTCCTCCACCACTGATTATCCTAGGTTTCCTCGTCGAAGCGCCGGCACCAACATGAACATGTTAGAAAAAGGGTCCACCACCACAGCTACTACGTTAGTAGCCGCAGGTACTTGTAGTAATAATAGCAATACTAATAATAATAATAATAACTATCATTTTAATAATAGTAACCATAATAGTAACAGTGGTAGTATTTCGTCAAGAGATAACGTTGGCATCCCAAATTACCCCACTGTGACCGTCACAACCAACTACTCCACTATGTTGCTACCTTCTTCCACCACCATCAATTCCTCTGGTGTTGCTCCAAACTACAGTGCTCACCAACAACACCATCATTTCCAAGGACTCGTTGAAAGTCAAAGCCAGGACCAGCAAAACCCCGTGCCAGCAGTGTGTGGATTCTCGGGGTTACCACTTTTTCCATCTCAAAGCCAAAGGAACCGTGACAACATCAACAATAGCACCGCCACCAACAACGTAAGAACCAGTGGTGGAAATATTGTCGACGTGGTTGCTTCTTCTTCTTCTTCTCCTTCCATGGACGACACTTCAGCCGCCACAAGTGGTTGGATCGACGGTATATTGAAGGATCTCATTCACAGTTCAAACAGTGTTTCGATTCCCCAGCTTATCAGCAACGTGAGGGAGATTATATACCCTTGCAACCCCAACCTTGCAACGATTCTTGAATACAGGTTGCGTCTTCTCACCGAGTCCACCCCTCAAAACAAAAGAGGCACAGAAGGGGTGCCTCTTCCTCCTTCTGTGTCCTCGGCGAAGCTCATGAACAATCGTGTGGATGGCATTGTTCCTAATTTGCACTTCACAGATGCATCAGGTGGTCCTGTGGTTGTGAATCAACACATGTTGTCCAATTGGGGTGTGCCTCCAATCACTCACCACCACGATAACAACGCCACCAACAACAACGCCAACACCAACACCAACCCTTCGGTTTCTTTGGTTACTTTACCTTCACCGCCGCCACCACCCCATTATTCACCGCCACAAGAGAAGCAGCCTCACCCTCAAGAGGAAGATCTAGCAGCAACCAGCAGTGCTGAGGTGGCACTCACAAGGAAGAAGAAAGAAGAGTTGCGGGAACAGAAGAAAAAAGACGAGGAGGGTCTGCATCTTCTCACTTTGCTTCTGCAGTGTGCAGAAGCTGTTTCAGCTGAGAATCTAGAAGACGCCAACAAGATGTTGCTAGAGATTTCCCAATTGTCAACACCGTTTGGCACATCAGCGCAGCGTGTGGCGGCTTATTTCTCGGAAGCCATATCAGCAAGGTTGGTGAGTTCATGTTTGGGGATATATGCCACTCTGCCACACACCCATCAAAGCCACAAGGTGGCATCGGCATTCCAAGTGTTCAACGGTATCAGTCCTTTCGTGAAGTTCTCACATTTCACGGCAAACCAAGCCATCCAAGAAGCTTTTGAAAGGGAAGAGAGGGTGCACATCATAGATCTGGACATAATGCAAGGGTTGCAGTGGCCTGGTTTGTTCTACATTCTAGCTTCAAGACCTGGTGGAGCCCCTTATGTGAGGCTCACTGGGCTTGGTACTTCCATGGAAGCACTCGAAGCCACGGGTAAACGTTTGTCCGATTTTGCAAACAAACTTGGCCTTCCCTTCGAGTTCTTTCCGGTGGCTGAGAAAGTCGGGAACCTCGACCCCGAGAGGCTCAACGTCAGCAAAACCGAAGCTGTTGCGGTTCACTGGTTGCAACATTCCCTCTATGATGTCACCGGCTCAGACACCAACACCTTGTGGCTCTTGCAGAGGTGGGTGAAGGGTTCTAGTACTCCATTCATTCATTCATTCTATGTATGCATTGCATGGGTTTATGTTACTTCTTGCGTAATTTGCATGATCCAGAGGGAGTTGATAATATAAGCTGAGTGGGGTTAGTACATAGGGAAATAGTCATAGTACTTTTCAAGAAAGAAATCCCCAAAAACCCTTTTTCACCTTTATAGGCTCTAGTACTCACTTTATGTCTCTGCCCTTTTCTTTTCTAAGGAAGATCGGGAACAATGATTATGTCTTGTTTTGAATTACTCTCTGCACATATCTTAATGGGGGAGAAACAAAAAAAAAAGGGGTAAGAAGAGAACTGTAGAGTGTATATAAATATAATAAGTTTTGAAACAACGGGTGATGGGCCTAGTGTAGAGTGTTTATCATTACTTACATTGTCACTATATATATAGTTTCTGGAGTTTGAAAGCTAGATAGTGGAAAGATCAACAAAAAGCTATGACTTTTAAGTAGCTATAGTAAAAGTTACTGGATATAGTAATTGAGAATTGAAGTTGTGTGCGAATGTAAAGACACTTTACACTGCAATTGTTGCATGGACTTGTGTTATGCAGGCTGGCACCTAAAGTGGTGACTGTGGTAGAGCAAGACCTAAGCAACAGTGGTTCATTCTTGGGGAGGTTTGTGGAAGCCATACACTACTACTCAGCGTTATTTGACTCTCTTGGGTCTAGCTATGGGGAAGAGAGTGAAGAGAGGCATGTGGTGGAACAGCAACTATTGTCTAGGGAGATTCGCAACGTGCTAGCTGTTGGGGGGCCATCAAGAACTGGGGAACCAAAGTTTCACAATTGGAGGGAGAAGTTTCAGCAGTGTGGATTCAGAGGTATATCTCTAGCTGGTAATGCTGCAACTCAAGCTAGTTTACTCCTTGGTATGTTCCCATCAGAGGGTTATACCTTGGTGGAGGACAATGGCATCCTTAAACTTGGTTGGAAGGACCTTTGCTTGCTCACTGCTTCAGCTTGGAGACCTCCATTTCATAATGGCACTGCCATTACACATCACAACTAGGCTCATTCTAATCCTGTGTTACTATGTAGCATCCATCTTAGGTGATCCCAAAGCATGTGATTTTTCTTGCCTAATGTGTACCACTTCAGCAGTAACATAAAAAAAAGAAGAAGATGTAGCTAAAATAGGAAAGAGTGATGACCAAATGGTTGAAGGGGTACCCCACATAAAGCGAGAAAGTTCTCTTGCTCGGGGAGCACTTGAGAGTTTTTCTGATAGTATTTTATTAAGAGAACTTATGAGGATGTTACTATTATATTCTGATTTTAATGGTTACCCCCAATGAGTGAGTTGGTTGGTTTTCGAGTATTACCTGCACTTTCTACTAATGTAAAATTTTGTTACCTCAAATTGATCTGACCATTGTTGGTTGTTCAGTTGGGTTTGTAGCAGTGACTTGAATGGCTTCTCAACCGCGTGATATAGCACGAAGGGAAAGCATATTCTAAATTTGGATACTATCATTTTTCTTTTTTCAAGGAGCACTGTTAAAAGAGATCCATACCGTAAAAGACAAAGTCACTGTAGAGGAATCCACGTTCATTACTTCTGTTAGGAACATTCAACGGTCTTTTTGTAAACACTTTGTGCTTTTCTTTCTTATTTATGGCACAATCTTTTGTTTGAAGAAAAGGAAAATCAGAAGCTGCACATTCTAAAGTAACATGGTACTTCGGGTAAACATTGCAATCTTCAAAATAATGTATTTTATGCATTAGATTTACTAAACCACGTCCTCAAAACAAGCGGTGAACTTTAATTGCTTTGGATAGCGTTACGATGCTTTTAAAATTGAACAATTCTACTTTGAAATCTATCGCATTCGTGTAAATTTTATTAGACGTTCGATGTGTTATTAACCCATTTGGTTTTCTGAAATAATACGTCGTACTATTGAAAGTGAATGATGAAGTTCAATTACATGGATAGTTGTTTTTCTATATGATGTGAATTCAGCTCGATTATTTATTTATTATTACTTTTACTTTCTTCAATTACGAAGAGGGTAAACCGAAGTAAGAGACGAAGGACTCCATTAAATTTGAAGTTTGAGCCCGATAAAAATTAATTAAGAAGAAGCCTTTAAGCAAAACTGTTTCCGAGGTCTACTATTTTTTTAATATTCAAGAAAGTGGTAAAAAGTTAGAAATCTAAAATAACTTAAACTAATGCATATACTAACCTCGAATCCATACCTAAACTTATTATCCCCAAAGAACTGTCTTCTACGCTTCAAAACGAACTGTGTTAGGTGATCTTATCAATAACACATTTCAATAATTTGTACCAGATTAAACTTAAAATATGTTCTTTTTGGCCAAACAAGAGTACTTCAATTGGAACTCTGTAAAAACAATTCATAATAAATACAAACATTATTTTAATGTGAATTTCACAAATGAGTTTTTTACAATTACATTTTTTTTCTCATATGAACCATTCCTTTTAACTCTCGAAAACCCATATTTATGAAATTTAGTCGGTAAGAAAGTCATAAAAAATGCTCTAACCAAGCATATTTTACGGAGGTTGTCTACAGTTTTGGCGGAAACTATAGACAATCCCAAACAATCTCATTGTCCCGACGTATATTGAGAGGCAATGTACCACACTTCTCGACATTGGATACTACTGCCCACGAAAAGCATGTTTCACTGATACAGCAAACAATAATGAATTGCAAAGAGTAGTTACTGTTAAAGTATTGCTAGAGGACAAAATTGTTACTTTTTCTTTTATGGAGCTGTTGGACAACATTCTGGTCATGAAATAGAAAAAAACATGGGGCAAATTATGAAGCAAAGAGAACTAGAACGAATAGCTCTACCTGTTTCACAGCTACGGATAATTTACATCATGTAGAATAATAAAATCTTGAAACAAACAATTACTGTCTTTATATTGAGTTATTTTTCATGGACCACTGCCTTGCTCATGTATAAATCTTCATAGTGCCCACCAGCACAGTGGGGGAAAACCTCAACACCAATTAGCTATCTCGAAAACAGTGAGGCTACTCAGACTTCTTGATCCTTTTGCCAGAAATGCAGGGAAGTTTCCAGGTTCCTTATTGACTGATTAATTTTATAATTGGTGTGTCAATCTCATCACCACCATTGCTTCTTTTCCACAAAACCCCTTTGAAAACTAGATCACAAAATTGAGCACCCAAAGCACAGGCATTCTCTTGTTTCTTAAGAGCTCAACCCTACAACTTCCAAAACATGCAAGCTTACATAGGAACCATAACTTACTATGAATTTACATTGCATTCACTTAAAAGCTGATCCTCTTTGTTCAAAAACTTCTTCCAATAGCTTTTATACTGTGGAATTCCCAGATCAAGCCAAGGTTTCATTTTCCCATTATAGTGTAGCACCGGAGCTGTCTTAATAGACTGAGACTCAATGGTATAATTATGACCCAGTCCAGACACAACCCACTTATCCAGTGGATGTATTCTATTCTCAAAGGCGAGCAAGCTTGCCCGCCATGCAATACCTTCAGCAGATCCTTCTTGCTTGGTCAACTACACAAGGAAATAGAAGATTAGAAAATGTAAACAGCTCAAAATATGCACGACATAAACTTTCTTAAAATTAACTTCCATCTAACTTTTTCCCTTTGGTCATAAACTATCAAAAGGCTCTCCTATGTTACAGACTAATGAAAACTCGATAGGCCCAATTGATCGATAGTGTGGGCAGGGTATGTTCGAATTTGGGCTAGCTGCAATAAGTCAGGCCAAAATAAGTTTATAAGTTTAACCCAGACGACACATTTTATTTGTTCTATTGGTTTACTGGGGCAAATTCATGAAGCTTGGCCCCAAATTTGACACTCATTGCCAACTATATTCCACTAGACTATCTCAATACTGTTATTTCCAACGATAGTGTTTGTGAAAAAGGTGTATTGCAATTGTATAGAACTTATTTACTTACCTCTTTTATCAACTTTTTGTAAGTTTGAGTCAGACCAAGTTCTCTCCACCTCCCCAGATCAATTATGTTCAACCCTGACATCCAAGCACAGGAATTGTGGCTGAAACCTTTCTGGCCCAGATAACTTCTCAGTTGACCCAGCTTCACTGAGCAGAACTGCACTGCACCATTAACTTTATCCCCCAAGTCTATGTTCCACAAAGCAGACAAGTCTTGCTGGATAACAACATCATCATCCAGAACCACAACTTTCTTCAAATTGCTGAATAAATCAGGAAGTAAATAGTGTGAATCAGAAAAAATTGAAAGGTATTCCGTTCTAATCTGGTTCGTGGATGGATTATCATAACCACGAAATGAAACCCAGAACTCCTCAGGCAATTCCATTTGGCTGTCCTGCTCAACATTCAGCACTTGAACAGCAGCTTTTTTAAACTGGTTCCTCAAAAACCAGAGCTTCATTGCATAATAGTTTTCTCTATCAGTCAACACATGAAAAACCTGATTCACACTTTCCTGAAACAACGTGCAGCCACAAGTAAAATTATTATTATAGTCGCTAATATTCAACCTTTATCAAATACATGACTAAGAAGTATAACATACTTTTGCATGATATACAGTGGAGTTGATCACTACTGAAGCTGCAAGCACATTATTAGAGAAAATAACATAATGCTGCAAGGAAGAATCAGTAAACTTCTCTTCGTTAGCCTTTTCTTCGTATTGTGGGGATTTGAAATATTCTACAGTTAGTTTCAGTGACAGGCAGTGAAGACTCTTCGGCATTGTCAGCACATTAAGTTTATACAAGAATGCACTCTGTTTCATGTGGAATTTCGCTTCATCCTCGGTCAAATCAAATATTTGTCTCAATTTCTTGTCCACATTGTTGCAGTCCAAAGCGACCGATTTTATTCTGGTTATTGTATTTTCCATCTTCTTTGAATAACTCTCAGCCCTGTAAAATAAATATTGATTACAATGTAAAGTTTCTCGCACATTTATAGCATTTTAAAAGTGAAAACAAAGAGACACAGTATGGTCAGTTGTGGTTACGAGATGTAATAAAACTACCCATATGCTTAAACCTAAGATAAGAGCTTTGCTTTTGGAAGTTAGTTCAAGAGAAACTCATTCACCGAGTGGTAACTAGTTTAATCCTTCCTGGCCCCGAACTCCTCTGAATAAAAGTTGAATCAGCACATGGAAAAAATGAGAAACTCCATTGTTTGCTTCAAGCTCAAAGGCTTTTGCATGAGGGTGTGCTAAGAGATAATAAAACCAATCAAGTGTCTACACCTAAAACCTTTAGCTTTCTAGGGAGTTGATTCGTGACAATCCTGAAAGGTAAGAATGACAGCAATAGCTTTTGGTTTGAAGTAAAATAACATAGTAAACCCAAAGATAAAACAAAGTTGAGACAAGAAAGAAAGATAAGGTTATGCTTTTGGGGAAGATAATAAAACCAATCAAGTGTCTACACCTAAAACCTTTAGCTTTCAAGGGAGTTGATTCGTGACAATCCTGAAAGGTAAGAATGACAGCAATAGCTTTTGGTTTGAAGTAAAATAACATAGTAAACCCAAAGATAAAACAAAGTTGAGACAAGAAAGAAAGATAAGGTTATGCTTTTGGGGAATAATGTATAGACCAATGATTGTCTAGGGAACCATTAATGGTGTTAAAATGAGAATTTAATATGTTGGAACTACTATAAGGATTGTCTGGAAATGTGAAAATCTGGACTCAAAAAACTACCGAAAGCCTGATCTGCAAGCAGATATCAAAACAGAAATTAATTATTTTTTATAAGACTACTTGATTGAGGGTGAGATTTTGCCTAATTGCAACTATGAAATTCCAGTAACAGTTCAAGCAGAACACAACTCAGACAAGTAAACTTTTGGACAAAGGATAAATAATATGAATATATCAGCTTACACTGGTGGAAGATCAGCATCTGAGGTAGATTCACTAAGCATGTGCTCCATCTCTTGTATATTCTGTTTCAGTTGGCGAGACAATTTATCTTTTGCTGGGAGTTTTGCAATGCTAGGATAATAAGCTCTAGTCACAAATAGCTGGTCTTTCAATTTCTTAATCAGAGTCTCTTTCATTTCTTGTCTATGTTCTTGTTGCCATAGGCAATAACTACCAAATGTGACCTCACACGAATTTCTGTCTTCATCGGTAGAGCTTGTTTTTGGGTGGGTGGCCTGTTCAACATGATCACTGCCAGGATTCTGTTGCAGAACTTAATCGGTGTAAGTCCTTATATGAATGACAATATATAAAATAACTTACAAAAAAAACATAGCTGGTGAATGATATGTGTCCAAGTTATATAACTTAATGTTATACTATGTATACTACCTTTGGACTCAAACATAAGCAAAATCAATTACTTTCATACTAATTAAGATTAATAGTTAAGTTCATTTATTATTCTTGTATCTATACAATAAAAGGCACTTTTTCTAAATGAACCTTAGTAATATTTGGTGGGGATAGTGCTTAGGTTTATAACTGAGGGTATTTTTGAAAAATTAGCATTAAATAGGATTGAGGTAGTTGAAATTTACTTATATTTAAGTTCACCAAAAAACATGACCTTTATTTTTGCTTATATTTGAGTTCAAAGGGAGTAACATAAACTTGTGAGTGTTATTGGTCTACGCTTGTATTGGTTGGACTGTATTGGTGGATGACCTATATTATTATTAGCATTGTACCATTCTGATCAATTAATAATCATTGGAATATATAGTTTCAACATGGTGCGAGCATAGCATTCACTTTCCATCATGACCTTTCCTCCCTTCCATTGAGCAGAATAGAGCTCCCCCTAATCTGGAATTCTGTCTAGTATGCCATCATGTCTTTCTCATCTCAGATTTTGCCTTTTACGATCTTCTTCCCGTAACAGCTGCAAGGTTTTTCTGCTTCTGGTCTTACTACTTAAGGTAGTGTTAGAAGGCATGACTTTCTGTATATTATTTTAGGTCTTAGTATGCTATAATGTTATGGGATCAGGATCGTAACAGACACACTAGATACTAGATTTACACTGGTTTAGATTATTAGTATAATTGGGGCCTGGATCGATATTATGAAGTGAACTAATGAGTGCCATTAGTTGGTTAATGTGTTAAACAGAAGTTTCAACCAATTACAGTAATATATGCGTACATTTGAGGTTGGAGGTGATTGCAGAACATCATTAGGTGGCACCTTAGAACCTGAAAATCATTTAAAATTAAAAGCATAAAAAAGGAGTCTTATTAATGGTGTTAGCAATGGGATGTGGGTAGTGTTATCAATGGCAGTAGAACAACCTCTTTGTTTACCATCACCGGCAGTCTTATCAATGGTGTTAGCAGAACCACCTCTTTGTTTATCATCACTGGCAGTCCTATCAATGGTGTCAGGAGAACCAACTCTTTGTTTATCATCACTGGCAGTCCTATCAACGGTGTCAGGAGAACCAACTCTTTGTTTATCATCACTGGCAGTCCTATCAATGGTGTCAGTAGAACCACCTCTTTGTTTATTATCACTGGCAGCTTCATCTATGGTGTCATTCTTGCCTTCATGAGCATATTGCTCGACAACATTCTGTCAGGAAATTATTATCGAAAATTAATGATATTGCCAAAAATATTGAACATGTATATGATGCAGTGCCCCCCACCCACTTTAAGTTCCTACAAAAGGAGTATTCTTGTCCTCCTTGCTCTTTTCCTTTTTTTTATCTTACAATTTAGACAAATCAGTACATTTATACCCCCAAAATGCAAAAGAATTGTAACCCATTGATAAATGTGTCATGTTAAAATGGAACAAAGAGTTTAGGATGAAGGAGACTCAAGGAAGGAATTAATAACACTAAATTCATAATAAATCTTCTAATTCTATGGATATTCAAAATTGGCGCCTCACCATCTGGGTAATCCTTTGATTCTTCTGTGTTGAGTATACTTTACTTCAGATAAAAAAGTCACACACTAAATCCTTATCCAGACATAAAGACACCAAATAAAATTTAAAATTTAAATCCCCATAATAAAGAAAATAGACAATGAACTTGTGTTGTTCTTTGACAAGAAGAAAAGAAGTCACTGAGCCACGGGGTTATAACCCTATTTATACCATCAACCATTAGGACTAGCAAAGAACGAGTCGGTTATAACTAATAACTGTCTGAAATGGCAATTATAACACATAAGAAAAGACACGACAAAAGATAATTAAAAAATACAGATTTCAAAGGCAAGAGCATTCTCTTGCTATATTACTGAATCTCATAATCATATTAGGAATGCATGTTCAATAATAAATACTATTTATACTCGCAGTAGTCTAGTATTCTCATTTACACTGTTATGTAATCAGATTAAATTGTATGCATTATGTCTAAGTCTCTAAGATAATAACATGTAAATAATAATATTTTATTATGTTCTCTACCACTTGGTCACGTTCAAAGAATGAACTTTGCAGGTTAAGTCTTTCGTTATCAAATAATCATACAAATAGAAAGGTAGCTGCAGTAACGTCCATGGTTTCAGCCATTGGTTATGGAAATCCAAAGACGACACAGTATCGTAATAAAAAATATTTCAAACTAACTACCTTAACTATAATTGTTAGAAAAGGAAGGGAGAATTTTTAGAACCCAACGTTTGACAGACCAATGATGACAGTATAAGGTAAACTGAAGTGTTGGTCTGCAAATAACTAAGATATTGGGTTTGCTTGGAAAATCTTCAATATAAAGATTTTTAGGACAGAAAAATAAGAAAGAAAAATCAAATTAGCTTTTCCATAAATAAAAATTAGTTTATGTACAAGTTAATTTGCAGAAGATATTCAACTTAGCTTCTTCAAAATCTTATGTTTTAATTCATATGTAAGTTAATTTCAACTTTTTGAGAAGCTAATATCATTTTTCCTTCTTAATTTTCTCTCATAAAGGTGTTTATGGAGATGCTTCTCCAAATAGGACTATACTACACAAAGAACTAAAATACAAGCGCAATCTATGACTTATTAAACAAAAAGAAAAGCAAAATGAAAGCTACCAATATATCAAAAGGAAAAAAAAGTGGAGTTGAACAAGATACAAACTTTTAAATATAAATGTGACAAATAACTACAACTTAATTGTTGTAACTTGTATGGAAAGCTTAAAACTAAAATCATTAGATCTTTTGGGCACTGGTTCTTGCATTATAAGGTGTTCACTTTTTTATGCATAGTTTATTTGGGGATTTTGGTTAGCATTGGATGTGTCCTACTTTGGAACAATTTGAAATGCTTAGGTAGAAAGGCTTCAGAAAAATGGAAGTAGCACATATTTTAGGGTAATGCGAAGTTCATGCAGTCCTTTAATACATGTAGTTAGTTAGGATCGGATTATTTTATGCCTCTCAACTATGGGATGGTAAAGCATGCATGGTATTCTTCTAAATTGCCGTGTAAAAAGTACTTACCTTGGCAGCTTTTGATATATTGTTTTTATAATGTATTTTTCTTTTTCTGTTCCTGGGAATTCTTTATCCTTCTCTTTTGTCTGTACTTTTCATCACTTTTTCATATATTAAAATTATAATAAAAACAAAAATCCTCAACAACTTACATGGATGGAACATTAAGATTGAAATGGAACCAGAAACCTTATAATGATGACAGCTACAGATACGTAATTGACCCTCAATCTTTTTGGTTCAAAGTTTATCAGAGAGGGGGATGTTAATGGAGAGAATGGGGTTGGAAACTATTAATTTACAACTATACCCTTTAGACTAAAATAAAACCATAAGCTTAAAAAGGTTAATTTGGTCAGCACAATTCACAAACTTTAAGCATTGTTTCCTCCTAACCTCCCCCCCACATTAGACGGGTGGCAAAATCAAATAAGGGGTTTATTTAGTAGGTAGGAATAAACATACACATTTTCCTTCCACAATTAAAAGATATGACAGAATTATATATTAATAGCTACAAGATTATATCAACAAGAAGTGCAGAATTTAACCAACAGAGTATTATAGAGTACCTTCGGAAGAGTTGGTTCAAACTGTGTCATCAATTCCTTCACGTGACTTGATTGTTCTACCTGCAAAAGAAATTCACAAGGCAACATGAATTTGATGTTTGGGGGCATAAGATTTAACCTTTTGGGATGTTTGTGTCATAAGTTATATGAGATTTGTGCACCAGTTATACGTTCCTTTTGGACTTCATTACTGGTCACTGTTTTATTTTATGCATGTATATTGATTACTGATTTACTATTAAAGGAACGAATTACTTAATCTTCTTTTGTTTGCTTTGAGAATATCACATCAATAATAGTGCACACCAATTTAAAATTAGAAAAGTATTCACTCATTTGACAGCTTAAGAAAAGGCAACTTATGCCATTAGTTTTTCTACAATTGTGGTGACGACTGTAAGTTGTCCACAACTAAATCAGTGAGGTTAAGACTAACAATATTCTAAGGTTAACTAGTTACTGATACACTACTTCTTTGTGTACAACGATAAGCACCAACGTTTCCTGATTACTGATACACTATTAAATGGATGAATTTATTAACATTTTCTCTGTTTTTGAGAATATCCTGTAAACAATTGTGCATGCCAATTAAAAATTTTAAAAAAGTATTCACTCATTTGACAGCTTAAAAATACAAGTTACGCTGGAACTTCTATCTATTTCAGCAATTTGTCATAACTGTAACTAGACCACAACTTAACCAGTGAGGTTACTATGACCAACAATACAACCTAAGAATGCTAAAGCAAATGATGGGTACCAATAAGGTGTAAACCACCGTACCTCAGACTCATTATGAACAACATCATGTCTATCATAACTTTCAAGACTTTTCTGATTCTGGTTTGAAAAACAACAGACGTGAAGGGAGAATAAAAAAAGAGACATCAGTACAGTGAACACCAACATGGAAAAATTGTAACAATTCACAGATACTATTGTTGAATTGAGAGCTTACTGAAGGAGAATTCTTCTGTTCATAAACATATCCTGCAAGATTACAATGATAAATGAATACCAGGGTAAGGAAAAAAAAAACAAAAGAAATCAAGTCAAGGCACAAGATCTTCGATCAGAGGAGCAAATTCAACTACAAAAACGGTGCATTTATGACCACTAACAATAAGTTCACATAAATTTTGCTGATAAATGCATGTAAATATATCCAAAGCACGGTACATAAATGTTAGAATTCCACTATAGTAGAGATACAAAATTATAACAGAAAAATGCTATTTGCCAAAAACGTGAATTGCAGATTGTTCACTAACTCAATTGAATGGAGTTACTCCATTCATAACTGCAGTCACATCTCTAAAAATATAAAAACAAATCATTGATTGTATACGTCCTGTGCTCCGAGACTTTCATGATCCAATTATATACTTACATTTAACCTTTCCCTCGTAAACACGATTCTACTATGTTTATGACTATTAGGACAACATTTAGCTGCATTTTCTTACATGCTGTTTTTCAAACAGAATAAGAGCTCCACATCCCAAATGCATTATGAGATTTAACGCGAATCTTTATTACACAGTTTAAAGTGAAACTCTAATTCTGATTAAGCAACAACATCAAATTCACCTTAGCACTGTACTTAAGTTTCATCCACCTTATCATTATTATTATTTTCACTATAAAAGCAAAACGAACATACAGATCTTTCATTGAATGCAAAAGAGTTTCGAGCTTGAAGTAAGGACGGAAATGAAACTCAATTCATTGATTAAAAACAATCAGAGATTCGGCGACGCCGTTTCTTGTGCGGTGACTGAAGCGGTTAGATCTAGAGCGTACTGCAGTGTTGCGAACGAAGAAGAACAAGAGGATAGAGAAATAGGAGGCTTAAATTGGCGCGGATCTGGCGCGAAAGGAAAATGTGGAATAACGGAACAGCGTTAATAGAGAGGAGAGAGATCTCGGCGAGATCGTACCGGAAGAGTGGAAGCCGTTGTGGAGACCAAGCAAGAAGACGAGAGGAACGAGCATGGAGAGAATGACGAGACCGAGCACCGCAATCACGAGCCCTCTCCACCGTCGTTTCGCGGGGACGCCGTAGGACGGAACCGCGCCCAAACCACCGCTCTTCATCGGAGT
>Ga0214544_1000221_pt1 | contig 92881 bp, 89 predicted proteins | sample CNSS3metaG_FD_160074 | JGI IMG/M metagenome (GOLD analysis project Ga0214544, IMG submission 160074) | Root nodule microbial communities from cowpea collected in UCLA plant growth center, Los Angeles, California, USA - CNSS3 | ecosystem: Host-associated > Plants > Roots > Nodule | place: USA...
TCTCTCATTCTATATATATATATATATATATATATATATATATATATATATATATATATATATAAATCGATCTCATTACTTATTGTTTGCGTACTTTTTTCTTTTTAACTAAATATTTTCTTCTATCAATAATTAATATATAATATATAATACAATTCGAATCATTATTGTCTATAATAGGTTTAATTATATGGAAGGTTCCTTTTTCACTAAAAAATCTTAATTGGGTTCTTAAGTTCAAAATTGTCTCAATTGGATCATATTTTTTAAAATTTGATTTTTTAGAGTTTTAGTTTTTTTTTAAACCTTTTCTTAAAAAGCAATTGAAATGTGTTAAATTAAAATCTTATCACGTGTCAGTCTGTGGTTTTTATTTATTTTTTAATTTTTTTAAAAAATAAAAAAACTACAACGTGTCAAATTTAAATTATGCTATATGTTAATTATTCATGTAAAAAATCTCGATTTCGTATTTTGTCTTAATTTAGTCATAATCTCTTTGTAAATTAAATTAATTTCATCACTTTCAAATTATGACTAAATTTCACTTTTAGATAAATATTGTAATAATACTTTTGTGATGATAGATAATTTTAACTAAATTAAATTTATTTAAATTTAATTTTTTTATTTAACTATTTAATTTTAATAATTTCTAAACAATTTTATAAATTTAAATATAAAATTTTAAAATAGTTTTATATAAGTTATAAAATTCAAATGTAAAATTTAAATGTTTATAATTGTTATAAAAGTTTTGAAAAGATTTACATTTGAATTTATAAAGTTGTCTAAAAATTATAAAAATATTTTTTAAATAAAATTTATTATAAAATTTAAATTTAAATAAATTTAATTTGGTTAAAAATATCTATTATAATAAAAATATTATTATAAATTTAAATAAATTTAATTTGGTTAAAAATATTTATTATAATAAAAATATCATTATAATATTTATTATAATATTTATATAAAAGTTAAATTTAATTTCAAATAGATGAAATTATGTCAATTTAAAAAGAGAATAGAACTAAATTGAAATAAAATAACAAATACAAAAATTAAATAAAAAATTTTTTACACAAACAATTAATATGTGACAAAATTTGTTTTTTAAATTTTAAAAAAATTAAAAGAAAATAAATAAATAAAATTCAAGCTAACACATGACAAAACACTAATTTAACATATATCAACTATTTTTTTTACTATTTTTTTAAATTAAAAAATATTTAAAAAATTCATTAACTGACAAGTGAATTTAGACACAATTAATATTGTCGATACATAGTAAAAAAAAGGTTTAATTATGCCTTTGGTCCCCATTTTGGAGTCAAAATTTCAAAATGGTACCCAAATTTTTAAAAGTTTCAAAATGGTCCCTTTTTTTGTTGAAACGTCTCACGTTTGCCTTTTCCCGTTAAGTCAAGGTTGACGCCGTTAGAGGGAGTGCCACGTGTCAGTTCCTCGTTTTTTTGAATTTTTTTATTAATTTTGTTTTTCACTTTTTTATTAATTTTTTTTTTAATTTTTTTAAAAAAATCAAAAAATTGCCACGTGTCAATCTGTCATCGTGCCACGTGGCAGTGACAGAGTGATGTGATAGTGACAGTGACACGTGTCAGTGTTACGCCACGTGTCATTTTCTTAGTCTCAATTTGGTCCCTTTATTTTAATTTGTCTCAATTTAGTCCTAATTTTTGTAAAAATTAGCAATTTGATCCCTCTCCAAATTGAAATCAAATTTAATTTCTATATAAATGTACACAAATATTTCCATCAAAATTGATATTTCAAGTAAATATTTTTAACCAAATTAAGTTCATTTAATTCATATTTTACATTGAATTTTATTTAAAATGGTTTAAAAGTTGTTAATAGAAAATAATGTGAATAGAAAAAAAATTCATAAATTAACTAGTTCATGTTACAATAAAACACATATAAATTTAAAATTTGAAAATAATTTTAAATAAAGTTGAATATGAAACATAATTTTAAATAAACTTAGCCATGTTAAAAATATATAATAAAAATATCAATTTGAATAAAAATATCAAATTTAAATATTTGTATAACATTTATATCAAATTAAATTTTGTTTCAATTTGAAGAGGGACAAAATTGCTTATTTTTACAAAAATTAGGACTAAATTGAGACAAATTAAAATAAAGGGACCAAATTGAGACTAAGAAAATTACACCTGACATAATACTAACACGTGTCACTGTCACTGCCACGTGGCACGGTGACATCTTGACACGTGACAATTTTTTGATTTTTTAAAAAAATTAATAAAAAAAATAAAAAAAAATTCAAAAAAAAATTAATAAAAAAAATTCAAAAAATCAAGGAACTGACACGTGGCACTCCCTCTAACGGCGTCAATCTTAACTTAACGGAAAGGGTAAACGGCGTCAACGTTAACTTAACGGAAAGGGCAAACATGAGACGTTTCAACAAAAAAAGGGACTATTTTGAGACTTTTAAAAATTTGAGTACCATTTTGAGATTTTGACTCCAAAATGAGGACCAAATTTTAAACCTAAAAAAAACTAAATTGAAACAAATTTTTAAAAGATAAAACTCAATTGAAACGATTGAAATTAAGAATCCGATTAAAATTTATAATTAAAATTATTATCTTTTAAAGGAATTTAAAAATTTAAAAATTAAAATTAAAAAAAAATAAAAGAAAAATAACAAAAATTATAAAATCATATATGACAAATCTTTATCTTATTAATACCACACTACTAACTAAAAAGCCCTATATAATATTTTTCTACAAAAATAAAATTCTTCTAAAAAATAGGAACCTTCCATAAAATAAGAACGGAAGGACTAATTTAAACGTACTTTAACTTGATGGCAATAAATATATATATATATATATATATATATATATATATATATATATATATATATATATATATATATATATATATATATGTGTGTGTGTGTGTGTGTGTGTATAAACTCTGGTAGCATAGACAACTTTATTTTACTCAAAAACCACTTGTATTTATGGTTCGTACACATAATATATTTTAACTATTTATTAGTCTATTTACATACATATATCACCTCTTCCGCAGAGAAAACTTGATCACAGTGAAAAATGAACACAAGATCAAAACACACACACGTTCAAGCTAAACTAAGAACTTAAACGCAAACCAAGCACATGATTATTCTTTTATCCATCAAGCACTGAAGCAGTCCACAAGCATGGACAGTGAAGCCTCAGAACACGTCAACCAAGGTGTGTGAACTTGCATGCGTTGCCTCGAAGACACCATAGGCAACCCAGTTGAAGAACTCTTCTCCTTTTCTTGAATCCCATGGAAGCCAGGTTCACGGCTAGATGGGTTCCGGCCAGCACCCGAGAAAATGGTCTCACCCTTTTCCTTCAGCTTCGTCCACATGTCCCTTGGCTCAAACATCTTCTCCTAGAACCCTAAACAGATGATTGTTTAAACATCTCACCTTTTGTTTGTGGTATTTGAAACTTCCCGAGTACAAATGAAGATGAATGAGGTGAGGTTTTATGTAGAGTGTGACGGTGAATGATGAAGAGATTTTGATAAGTGAATGGAAGTGGCTCCCACCTTTAGGATTTGAAGTTGAGCTTATCTGAACTCTTTAAAATATTATAAGATATACAAAAACCATGGATGCAGGGACTCTGGAATTTTCTTTCTGTATAACCAATCATTACACTGTTAAGTACCTACCCTGGTGCATTATTAACCACCACACTCAATCCACCCACATACCCATGTTTAGATATGCCAAAAGTATCACTTTCCTAAGTTGAGGTTAAAATATAGTTTAGTCCACCAAAATCACAAAACAATATGGTAAAGTATTAAACTTTGATATTGTAACATTGACATCATGTACAAATAATGTAGAAAGAAAGAGGAGGATTCCAAGCTAATTATGATATCTTAACCAAACCATTTTCTCTTATGAATTTAAAGCAATTTAGCTTTTTGAAAAATCATAGTAAAAAAATTTATAAAAATGTGTACAAGTTGGTTATAGTTTTATAAGGATACTTACCTCTTTTAAGTTCTTAAAGAATTTTATTTGCTATTATCAATATGGAGTTCAAAATAAGAGTGTATTCTTTTCTACAGAATTTTTACTATTTGAGCATATTTGATAAAGAACTTTAGTATTTTACCACTCTCTCCATGTACTTCACTTTCATGTGATGTTTGATGTACTCTACTTTCCTTTCCTTCGTATGTTTGATGTTCTAAGCTTTGCAACATTCCATCATCGTTGCTCCTTCATGGAAATAACAGTCGCATGTGTGATTATGAAGAAGTAATATGGAAATGATACATTATACTTGTATCTGATTCCAACTTCTTAGCTTTTTCTTTATTTATCCGGTTCCTTTTGTAATTTATCCAATTCCATTTGTCATGTACCTGATTCCAATGTACTTTATTTTTTATCCAAGTCCCTTAAAGGTGTATTTGATTCCAACATTTTTCAATTAATAAATATCATTAATATTTTTTTCACGAAAAAAATAATTCAAAATTAATTACAACATATTTAATTATCATTTCATACTACATTTAACACCAAGGACAATTTTGTAATCTAACTTTTTCATAAATTAAACTTTATTTTTTATTAGTCACATTAATCAAATCGTACACAAAATTTTACAAAATTTACTTTCAAATTCACTCTACTATTACCACCAAATTCCTTAAAAAAAACAACATAAATTTCACTTTCAAATTCATTCAAATCAATCATATCTCTCTCATTCATGTCCTTCCACTCAAAAGAACATATCTTAAGTGAGCTATTCATGGTGCAAGATTTCTTGATGAAGTTGAATTTGTAAGAGAGAAAAAAAAAGTGTTGTGTATAGCTGGGAACTGATGCGAGCAGGTTTGGTTTGAATGTGATTAGTTATTAACTTCACAGGTTATTCATGAAAAAGTATTGTTTATTAGAATTTGAGATTAAGGAAAAGAAAATCCACGTTTTAAGTCCAAATTTTAAATCCTCTTACTCTCCTACTTTTAGAGAGGATAATGTCTCTAGTGATAAATTGGCAAATTTTTGCTCTTAATCATGACTGCCATGAAATTTGGTAGGATTCTACGTCCTCCTTTATTAGTTATGATTTTTTTTTTTATATATATATGGAAATGGACTTCTAAATCTTAGATTTAGTAATTTTGACTTTTGTTGGGGTCTTGGCCTAATTTCCTCTTGGTTTTTGTATTTTATTAAATACATTTTTATAATGGTTTAATAAATAAAAACTTAATGAGAATGAACATACCTATCATTTATTCAAGAATAGATCTAGTAATTTTTTACAATGTTATTCCTAGCATCATTCAAGGCGTTAAAACTCAACCACCTGATAGTAAATGTCATTAAAATGATCCACTAGAAAGTCAGGAATAATATAGATTTGTTCCACAATACCAAAATACTCTTCAGAAAAAACTTCAAGATGAATGATGTTGTGGAAACTTTTTTCATATTACAAATCCAAATACTTCAAAGATCATTCTGGAGATATTACAAGTGATCCTGATGTGCAACTCCAGAAACTTGTTTAGATTGAAGCTGAAAAGGCACATGTAGAAATTCTAATGCATCAAATTAAGAAGATTGTTGTTTCTATCTAGAGTAAAAATATTGGTGGATTCTTCTGACTTCAATTCAAACATTCACTTGGAATTTAAATGAAGTTCTTATTCTTTCTGTTTTAGTTCACTGTCAATGATATTGGTTTATATATGTATATATAACATGCATTTTTTACTATGGATTCCTGCATAGTGAGTGATAATGACAAGACGGAGCCGTTACAGTGGCTCTAATGAGGCTGATTTTCAGGCAAGGAAATTGGTCAATTTACAATGCAGTTAAATCTCTTCAGCAATTTAATATTTGAAGAACCTTTTAGACTCAAATCAGAAAAATTGTTTCATCACAAAAGGGTTGATTGAGTACGAGGAGGCTTCACAGAGAGTTTCATTTCACACACTCTAACCAATGAAGGTTTCAAGCAGGCCAATTCGTACTTACCAGAGTTAAAGTGGCAGGATATGTCTGCATTCTCTTAAGGCCTAATAATGGTTTAGAAGAGACCTCAAATTGATGCAAGTTGTGATACTATCTTCAACAAAATGATCAGCTATATAATATGGCAGTTTCTTTCAATAATACAACAAGCATACAATGATGCAAGCTCCTTTCCTAAAATTGGTTTATTTCAATTCAAGAGGAATACTGATCTCGAACCTCTTTCAATCATCAGAAATGGAAACAAATGCAACGTTTTTGCTTCTGTATAGTCATTGATAACAAACTGGAGGTGCTAACTTCTGATTTCTAGCAAACAAATTATTTTCCAGTTTTCAGTACTAACAGAAAACTTTACTTTTTCATCATAATTATGAAACCAAAATTTTAAGAAACGAATTCAAATCTAACCCAATCCTAAAAAATCATGAGATTTGTACCAATTTATCTTATCTCTTTACGATACAGCATCTTCAACACAATTAAAATGGATTTCTTATTTAGGCAACAAACTGTAACAAGTTACAATGTAACAAGCCAGATCACGTTGTGTACAACTCTTCTCTCCAAATAAAAATTCATAGGTACTGCTAAGCCCAAGAGTAATTTATTTAGTTCTACATCATATCAAGAATCAAAGAAATACACAATTTTTTCCCTTTCTGCTGATAGAGATATATATATATATATGAAAACAGTGATCAAAAGTTTATGAAATTCTCACTCAGTCTCTTCCACATATGCTTCAATTCGAAGAAGCACAAATCCTACAGCAACCCCAACAAGAACAAGGCCACTCATGATGCCAGCAATTTGGAAAATCTCAGCAGCAGCATTGCAGGTTGAGGAGGCAGCACCTCCTCTTCTGCCCTTAGATGGATATTTCAATGAGCTCACCACCTTTGCAAAGCACTGCTCAGTGCACACAGGAAACCCTAATGATGTCACACTGTTCTGAGCCTTCAACCCTCCAAAAGAATTCATCCCTCCGATGAACTGCACACTCCTCTCCCTTCTCCTTCTGCTGCCAACACCGGAGCTTCCCACAACAGTGATTGTGGCTGGAGTTGCTGCACTGGCCATGGCCATTCTCTTCTGAAATGATAAAACATTGTCAAAAATGAAGATTGGTAAGTTAGTTAGACACCCTTTATTGTATTGAAGATTGCTTGAACAACATAAACAGGAAAAAGTGATATGAGTAAATTAACCTTTGGTGGTGAAGCTGGAATGGCTTTTCTATATCCTGTGGTGGTTCTTGAAGTAGAGTTCACAGTGGCATGGAAGGGACTTTGTATGTTTTTGGATCCAGAGGAAGCAAAGGATAAGGTAGAAAGAGTGTGGTTGGTTCAAAAGAAAATGCGATAGCTTAGTCATTTTGTGGCGTACATTTTTACTTAGATGCTCACCAACTAACAATTGAAAAGAGGTATTTGTGTGATTTTAAAATCTAGAATTTGGAATTATATTGTTAAATTCAGTATTATGTAAATGGTTTATTACTTAAAAAAATATATTTTGAATTATATAATGTGTCATTATTTTAGTTGACTGCTTTTTCATTATATTAATCTAAAACTTTTCTCGTTTTAACTACAAATTATATCATTAGGAAGGATAGGTTTAGTATTTAATAAGATACCATCCATAACTACATTGAACCTTAAATTACTATTTCAAATTGTACCATTCAAAAATTAATTTAAAAATCAGGGTTGTTGTAAAATAAAATAGAAAATATGAAGTGATTATTTTGAAATAATAAAGTGCGGAAAAAATTCATAGGAGTAAAAAAGAAAGTAAAAACCTTTCTTCAATAAAACACCTTTTTAGATTTACATGATTTGTTTGAAAGAACTGAAAGAAATAATGGGATACAAATTGGGTTAATAAGAAAAGAAAAAGAGATATATGAAAAATGAAGTAAATTTAAAAAAAATGTCATGGAAAAAGAATAATTGAAAAACAAATAAATGGACAATAAAATAACATGAATTGATTTTTATAGATAATCGGTTATATATTTATACAATTGATTATATAACACAACCTATTTATAGGTAATCATTTAAAGTAATTAACACCTTTTTTATTATTTTTCTCAGATATATTGAAAATCAAACTAAAATCTATCTTTATTTGAGAATTTTTCACTATAAAATATGTATCTATCTGCTTTTGTAAGAAGTGTGTAACGTTATACACTGCAACAATAATTTTTCTATATTCTCAGCCAGATATAAAATAATCTTAGTGTTGAGAGAGGGAAGAAGACATGTTCCTTCATTTTTTGGATAACTACTTCATTATAGTAACCTAGCTTCAGACAGTAGAACATTTTGTCAGAATATGTCTTTGAGCAATTGCTTTGAACAATCAGTTTCAAAATGCCGCATTATAAATGAAAAATATGAACACAGAATGAAGAAAACTACAACTGATGTTATACCTAATATCAATATCATAATAAAATCCGACCCAAACACTGTGTCATGAAAGTACAACAAAATCTTAAAAAGATTAAAGTTAAGAAAAATCACTCTAGAAAATAATTTTAAGCAGTCTACAGAAACATGCAGTAGAATGAAATCATTTTAAGCAGGTGAAGCTACAAATCAATAAAATTTCAAAATAAAATAAAACAACAACAGCTGAAGCTCAAGCATTTCAACTCAGTTTTTGATCAACTAGATTGAACAATCTATTTACAACCCAAGTCAAAACCAAAATATATTTGTATCAGAACTAGGACAACTAAGTTCAAATGTTTATGAACATGTAAAGCATCAAAGTTCCAAGTGAAGAATTAGATGAACAACAGATCACTCAGAAGCAAGGTCTATTTATCACAGACTGGCTATCAGGAATTAACTGTCCCCGCTAATTTCTAATCAATTTCACTGTACTGCTAACGCGATGCTGCAAATGAGGGTTCAAGAGTTTGGTGTGGCTCATATTTTGGCTCAGCTGCTGCACAGAAGGGGGAGAGTTCAACAAGCCTGCATCCTCAGTTACACGAAAGACGGTAACTTGCAGCACAACTTCCTTTGTTCTTAGGAGCTCAAACACACAGACATCACCCTCCCCGAGATTGTTCTCCACGGTGAATTCAAACCATCCCTGACTTAACTTAGCTCGACCTCCTCTGTAGAGACAGCGAACGGACCACTGTCTTCCATTGGACAACTGAAGTTTAATGAATCCTGATACCCCATTCAGATTCTTCTCAGCAAAGCACGAAGGCAAGTACTGGAAAACAAAAAAGATGAATTTTGAGTATGCAAGATAACATCTGGAGAAGAGTAATGATAAATATCAAGTTGAAAAACATTTCACCATTATGCATCCTCTGTATAAATAGGAGGGTCGGAGGACAACTCTGCAGAAAGGATTTGTGGGTTCAAATGCTTTTGATGCATTAATTGCCCTTTCTCTTTCTTCTGCTGTCACTGTTCTTTTCCTTGCAGATGCACTTTCATAAAACCTATAGCGCATTTCTGCCTCCTCTTCATTTTCACCTGAGGGTTCCTCGCCCTCTATAGTTCCAAACAAGTTGAATTAGTAATAAAAAGAAAAATGTCATCTTTGGGTTACTACACAGAAAAAGAACTGGGATAAAAACTTACGGGACTCTGATTTCCGCTTCTTTTTTGCAGTTTTATTAAGTGCTTCCTCGTTAGAATAACGCAATTTCAATTCATCAGTGGACCTTTTAAACTCAACAGCATTAAACTGAACACCTATGTCTCTGGTTGACTGGCTACCTAGTGAATTGGCACTCTTAGAAGAGTAAGAACTCCCACCATCACCCCAGTTTACGCGATTGAGTTTTGAGCCACCATTGAACAAATTCTGCAGAGCCGGAGTATGACTCTTCCCAGGTGTCAGTTGATCTACAGATCCTGCAAAACCCTTGTTTTGCATGGCACCAGATGTAAGATACGGAGGTGACAAATCTGACAAATCAATGGAATCTATGTCTTCCATTTCCTCGAAAATATGATTGTAATTGACAAAGCAGGGTCCTTCCATATGGTTTCTCATAGCCGATTGATAATTTATCTCAGAGGTACTCAAATTAAAAATATGAACAATAAAGGACGAATTCCCTTCATACATGAACACCAAAAAGTATCCAACACCAATGGAGTACCGTTGGATAAAATCTTGCCAACCATCAACAAACCAAATTTTGCTGTCAGCTTTCTTCAATCCTATACGCCAAATACTACCATCAGGAACAGTGAGGGTAGCAACTGTAGAAAGCTGGGTCCCATATTTCCTCAGAAAAATATCCGGAATCCTCTGAAATGCAAATATACAGGTTAGGCTTCAAATACTAGTAATTACTCACAATACAATACTAAAGATGTTATGATAATACTAACTATAAGATTGGAAAATTCAACAATGAAGTGAATAATGGGCAGATCCTGCCCTTCCATCACCTCCTAAACAGGACCTCATCATCATCCCCACCTTCATGGACAGTGCTTGGATACTATGTCTCCAATCAAGGGGAAATATGGCCTATTTAGCCGCAGTACTATTCTTGTTCTTATTCGTACAGCTGCCCTATACCTGTGTTTCCTGGTTTACTTCATTTCCTATTATCATTGATTAATTATCTCTTGCAATTTTTTTGTCATAGAAATAATTATATAAGCAAGACTTTATTTAAAGTGTGTGCAATGTTTTTAGTGGCAGCAGGCATAAAATCCACAACAAAAAATTAATATGGATGGGATTGGGATCACAGTGGAGGCAGACAAAATACAAAACTTACATAATGAAGCAGAAAAATACAATCAATATATAGATGAAATATTAGAAACATATAAAAATCCCCAAATGTACACCAAGTTACAAATTAGCGGGATAATACCAGAAGTAGCATAGCATAAGTTCGCTAAAAAATATTGATTTTATTTGTCTTGAAATTTATTTGTAAATAAAAAAAAACAAAATTTATTAAACTAAAATAGAGGAAGAAAGCAAGACTGGAAAATAAAAGAGAACACAAGAATTTTTTTAAATTCTATTGTTAAAAGAACAATAATTGAATTTCTTTATTGTTTGTTTAAAAGATAAAGAGCATGGTTAGAATTTCTGAAGACCCAAAAGGGATGGGAATTAGAAAGAGAGAAAAAGAGAGCAGAGGATGGATGGAAACAAAAACTAAAACAACAACATAAGAGTATCACTATCTGAGTCGCAGATTCCCTGGAGAGTTTCTGATGATGTCTAGAGGATAGTTCCCATTTAGTGTGGACAAGCCAAACCCGAAACTGCTATATCAGGATAAAAGCTATTCTGACATTCTTTTTATTACTACTGTCATTTACTTTATTATATTTTTAATTGCTATACACAGTGGGCAAGTTTCAAAAACCCTACTATGAGATGGAGTATAGCAGGATAACCACAGTATTATGAAAACTTTTATAGTTTATATAATGTATACTGTAGGCATATAAATTTTCAAAATAATAAAAATTACTCAAATTAATGACATTCATAATTGACGATAAAAAGTCATAGGTGTCAAACAAAACACAAAAGTGAACACCAACAGAAGTCAAATACATGTTCCTAGATAAGAAGTATCAGCCATCATCTACTAAATTAAAGTCTTCTTTAACACTTTCACAAGTATTACGTATATAGATTTCAACTTTGGAAACTAAAATCCCAAAAATAGCCCTCCAGACAAGCCCTGCTATGGCACCAACTACTGATATGCTACAGCCTCTACATTGTTATAGAGAACTATTTATAATCCTGATTACGTCCTATGATTTTAATCACTATTACTGTTTACTATATTATTTTTAGATTATTATAGTATATGCTATGCTTTAAATAAAATAAAACAAAAACAAAGAAATTGAGACACTAAACTAGGCCTAACTTGATGAACGACAAACCAAAACAAAAATGAAGAGTTAAGAAAACAAAAACATTTGAACCACATGGCCTAATTCCCCCTGAAAACCTAACACCCTGGGACTGCACAGATGCTAGATAAGTGTCACCCTGTCATTATAAAATCCTAACTCCCTAAGGCAGACGTTGCAGACGGAGGAGGGGGAGTTGGTGAGGGTAGGTGGTATAGGCTGTCCAAAATTGGTAGGGATAACAAAGCCTTTGTTGGAGCAGCCAAATCATCACCATCCATCCTCCCCCATCATTATTGTCAATGAAAAACCATATGCACTGACATTTAGAGTGGCTGCTCTTTGTCATGATGAGAAGCACAATTTGTGTTGCAATTTGGGCTCCAGCAACTGCAACAACAAACTGCAAAATGATGACATTAGGAGAAGCAAGAGGTATATGCAACAGTACAATAGCGACATTTTGCACACAATTAACTACTATGATCAAGAAGAGGACGGTGTGACTGGGAAGGAAGAGGAGGCCCTTGATCTCTTGAGAGGCCCTTGATCTCGAGAATGAAAGAATCTTGTTTACACAAAAGTGGAAGTCTATTTTCACTCTGGAATGGGAAGTAAGAGTCACATTAGCGAGGAGTTCAGTAAACAAAAGGCCACATGAGGGCAAGGCTGTGATTTTTCAGGGGTTGAAAAGTAAAATACAGTAGTTAGCATCTTTCTCCATTTAATAACATTTTAAAGATGTGTCTTCCACCATGGCTGTCAAGCCAATTGCAGAAACCATAAGCCACCACACAAAATTCAACACTCCATGCTCTACTAATGCCTCTTTACCAAGAAACCACAACACTATTCCACCATTTGAAAGCATTGAGTGTATAAAAGAGCAAAACAAAGATTATATGGGCATTTTGTCCCATAGCAACATGTAATAAGAGTAATCGGTATCTCGAATAGAGGTTACTACAGATCTCAGTTTGCAAGAATTTTTATGTTACAAACAATGTATCACTATTCACAGACAAAATCTTTCCATTTTTTATGCTGATCACACCACTATTGCATTATGGATTTTCATTATATATTTTCATTTTCAATGTATCTGGATGACTAAGTTGACATTTACTCTATGTATCTGCTAAATACCTTCCCCATTCTCTTGCTCTCTGTTCTGAGGCTGCCTCTATTTGTGCAAATAGAGAGCCACCCATCATACCTGGCAATTTTCAGAAACACCCGCCCTTCACTTTTCGCTCTGTTATTCCCCTGCTAGGGATTTTATTAAATGCTTGAAACTTTAAGAATTGAGATATATTATTTCCTTGAATTTTGTTGTTGCTTACTTGTATGTTTTGTTTTAGACCTATGACTTCTTATTGTCAATTATGAATGTATCATGAAATCATGAATTTTGAGTACTTTTGAGCTTTTATATGTTCATAGCAAAATATAAATTATAAAAAAAAAATAATAACAATTACAGTCATCTACACCGTTATAATAATTTTGGATCAATCACTATGCACCAAGATTGATAACTATGCTAAAAATCTCCTTACTTGTTCCACGACTAAAGATACAGGAGTTCAGTTCCTCTATCTCATGAATTAATTCAACAGACAGTAACAAAGAATTATAAAGAACGTTCAACCAAATGAAAGAAAATTGTAAAGTTTATATATATTATATCGTGTTAAGTAAACTAACCAAACCCACTATCAATTCTAGGAACATTTCAACTCTTGAAGAAATCATAAAACCGTCGAGAGATTCTTCTCTAAACTCACAAAACTTACTAAAATCACCCTCCTCCTTCTATCAGAATCTCTACCGATAATCACCCCAACACAAATGCAAAGGGTAAAGAATCCCATCATTGGTGAAAGGAGTGTCAATAAAAGTGGCAAAGACGCATAAAGCTTTTTTCATGCAACACTCACCAACACCCCAAACCTAAAAGTCAATCATATAGTATAATCAATTCCACACCAAAAAAAATTAAGAAACACTTGAATGAGAGTAAAAAAAAAAAAAAAAAAAAAAAGTACCAGTTGTCTGGATTGAAGAGTGGTGGAGAGAACAAGCTTGTGGAAACAAGGACGAGCCATTCTCTGAGAGTGATAGGGGTGACAGAAGAGAAGAAGAAGAAAGAGGATGATTCAGAGCATTATTTGAAGACCCTTTAATTGAAAGATGAAAACTTTGGGAGGATTTTTTCTTCACACTCAGATCTACTCACTCTTCACCTTCTTCTCCACCCTTCCCTGCTTTTGAGTCAAACAAGGATTTTTAAACCTTAAAAAAACCCCAACCCTGTGACCTAATTAAAAGCAACGAGTGCACCACTCGCCCGAGTCAACTCAGAACCTTTATTAACATTTCTTATAAGTGTCAAATGACTACAAATATTCATCATTTCCTTTTTCTGCTTTATGTATACATGATAATAATTATATTATTTCTTGAAATAATTAATTTATGCATACAAGGTGTTAAATTTTGAAATGCAAAAACTGTTTATTCGAAAGGAAATGAGTGTTAAAAGTAAATAAAACTGTCTTAAAAGATAAATACACTAATACAAAAGGAAAATGTGTATATGCTCAATCATGTTGAAGTAAAGTACTAAACTTTCAAGAAAATATAAAATAAACAAAAACTATACGAAAGTTTAAAACTATAAACTTTGTCCGTTCAGGAAAAAAATTTGGTTTGTAATATAAATATAGAGATTAATTTTTCTTATTTAGGAGTAAATGAAGAAAAATGTTACTTTTTTTTTATAAGAATAATCCTATTGCAAATCATGAAATTATAAATGTATTAGATTTGAACTGGTGTTTTGTAAAAATTATTAAATGAGAAATTAAAAATGTGTGCATGACTACTGGTAACAGTTACTTTCTTCTTTTTTATGCTACTAACAGTTACAATTATATATTGATTGGTTGTTAATTACGAATAATGAAATTTTAAATTGACAAAAATAAATATTGAAAAGTTTTTTTTATATATATATTTTTATAGTTTAGGCACATTTCATGTCTACCTAAACATGTTTCTTTTACTTGTATACTTCATATTTTTTAATACTTTTTTTCAGTTGTTATTATTTATAGATAGTTTAGTGTTAAAATTAAAACAAATTTTGTAATTAAAATATCCTCAATAGAGTATTTATATTACTTTTTATTCTAAATTTAATCACTAATTATTTAATTTGTACCAATCTATTTATAACTATATATATATGTAAAGAGATACATCTTTTTATTTTTCAATTTTACACTATTAATTAATATACTTTAAATTTAAATAATTATTTATAATAAAAAAATAACAATTTTTTAATTCAAATAATTACATAATAATTTAAAATATTTATAAGAAACTTATTTACTTTTTTATTATTTTAGTAATTAGTTTTTTAAATTTAAATAATTACTCATAATATTATTTATAATATATTTAATTTTAATAACTAAAATTTAGTTTATCTATGTATAATTATGTATACACTTTTCTGTTTTTTTTTTAACTTTACACTTCTAATTACAAATTTTAAAATTTAAACAAATTATAGATATTTAAAAAATGGGTACACTTGTGTATGTGTTTATGCTAATATATAATAAAGAAGACTTTTTGTGTCTATATTTAATTTTTAATTTAGTCTTTTCAATAAATATATTTTCTTAAATTTATATCTATAATTCTTCTTTTTGGTGTTTACATGTGACATCCCATTTAAATAGAATAATCTACTAAATAAAGCATCACATAATTAATGAAATAAAAGAGTCATCAGATGAAACAGTACACATAAGGATTTACCATTACAGTCATTCAAGAAGTACTAAAGGAAATTGAGGCATATCAATCATACATGCCTCTAACAAAACATACACCACACGGGTTCAGCAGTTATACAAAAAACAAGACTTCTAGAGCTAGGAATGACAAAAGGCACTGATACCATAAAAACTGCTTCTAAGAGCCAAAGGTAACAGGGCCCTCTACACCGCACCACTGTTACCATCAGGTCCACCTTCAACGTGTTTCCCATCTGCTCCCACCAATAGGGTGATCATCGCAAAAGAGAAAAAAAAAGAACATACACAAAATGAAAGGGTAAGCTAGTGTGAAAATATTCTTTAACAATTTGTAGGGCATGTACAAGGCAAGGCAAGTTATTAACATTTAACTAGAAAACACTCAGATCATGTGAGAACAATCAAATGCAGTTACTACGACTCGATATCCGGATCATACACTTGATATAGGATTCTAAAGGAAGTATGCACCTGTGCTGGTTTCTGAACTCTACAGAATCTAGACGCAAGGGGTTATCACCCAACCACACACAAGGTTAATCCTCTATTGTCTTGGGCCCAAACTGCCCCAAGAATAGGACCTCCTGCCACTCTCACCACATAAACCATTTTGCTCTATGTGAGCGTGAATGCTTATTAGAGTTCAGGATACATTCCTTTATCTAGACATCTCCTATATCAAGGTATACACTAGGCATGCACATATATATACATATATATATATCACTAGGAGTTTCCCATGAAACTCCCTCACCAACACATTTCACATGTAACATCCCTAAGGATTATTACATTGAAAATAACTTAAACAAATAAATAAAATGAAATAAACGCGATAATATTGGAATTCCTCATTTATAAACACATGTTCCCAAAACGCGGGAAAATTAAAATGGCGAATTCAAGACATTGTAACTATTCACAATTCAAAATCATTACAACTTATAAAAGCCCAAAATGGCTAATGTTCAAAACATAAAAACATTAAAAACTCAAGTCTTAAGAAGCCCCATATGATCCCGCACTCCAGTCTCAAGGGTCGCCTGGTTCACCTGTCAAATCATCTGCTCCCGGATAATAAATCATCTGATCATCGCCACACACACACAAATAGGGTGATCTATGCATATAAAAACAAATTAAATATGATACCCATCCCAATAAAAATTTACTGATATATGATAATTACAAATTATCCACCCCTGATTTCATATTCCTTCATGAGTCATATGCATGAAACTAGGTCCTGGGACTTTTACTGTGCTTCCACGAAACTATCCCTTTCGTGGTCTAACCCTACGAGCCAATCCTGCTCATAGTCCATCACCACAGACTCCTCGCCTATAGTACAACATCCAAGCTTACTCAACTTGAACCCTGGCACGCACGCAATCACCATACTATGGACTCCTCGCCCAATAGTAGCCAACGGGAACATCACAGCTCCTTGCCCATCGTGCGCCCAACGCATGCAATCACCATACTAAGGACTCCTCGCCCAATAGTAGCCGACGGGAACACAACTAGTTACATGCCCATCATGCGTTCAACCACTCAAGCACATTCCAGACCCCTATTGGACTTAGTCCATCAAGCCCAAGCACAAAAGGAGTGAACTTAATCCTTCAAGTTCACTAATCAAAGCAAAAATCAATTATACAGCCACATAAACTGCCTATCATCGCCTAGGCAAACACTGTCAGAATATCGCTCGGCGGTCACACCCCCACCGCCAGGCGCCATTGAAGAAAACAGAACCTCACCGCTCCGTCGCCGCCTGGCGGACACCTTCTTGCCGCCAGGCGCCTAGCGCTGATAGTGGCCACTGCCACTGTTTTACTCCCTACCGCCTGGCGGTTCGCCCCACGCCGCCAGGCGCCATACCAGTAGCGCACCGTTACTGGTTTTGGCACATTTTACAGGTTTTAAGAACCCCAACTTGCAATGCATTACTCATACAACTATCAAAGCACTTGAACATAATATGGCAACCATCACTACATATATATGAACAATTATTTCACGCCCAAGCCAAATAATTTCTTCCCTTAGCATTTCTTTACTTTACGCACCAATTTAGACAATTCACACAATATCAATGTTATATCTCATCCCATCTGCTCCCTACACAATTTTTCAGTTTTACAGTACCCTTCTCCACTTATTAACTATACCCAATTATACCACCAAACGACCTTTAGTGCACACACACGCTAAAGCGTCCACCACCCCCAATCCTACAAAGGAAACCATTGTCCACTAATCCAAATTCGCGCAGAAAATTACCCGCGGCATCCCAAGGGCACAACTCGCAGAAAACACCAAAGTTTTACTCTCTGCCCTGATGCGCCGCCTGGCAGTGTTCTTGGTGCCGCCGGGCGGTTCATACACATTTTGGGTTCTGCCACATTTCCCACATCAATAATGAATCACAAACACTGCCAATCCAATCCACACACAACTACAAGCTTTAATGTGCACACAACTTCCATATTTCCTAATCTAATCATGTAAATGTCAATTCTACGGAAAACATTGCACCAATCTCAAACGTATCTATGTTTTTCAACCTCAATCTCACATGAACCCTAAACCCCTAATTCCAGCGAGGGTTCACCCAACTTTCTACCACTTAAGCATTTTCAGATAAAAATTTTAGCATACAAATTATTCTCACATCTTAAAATTACTCCAGACATTCAAACATCACCACGGAATCCAAAAATCCGCAGAAATTGAACAAAAAAGTGTGCCGCCTGGCGGGCAAAGCCTAGCCGCCAGGCGGTGCATAAACGAACCCAGAATTTGGCTCTGGAGGCATGAGCCGCCTGGCGGGCCTTCAACACCGCCAGGCGGTTTCTGGGAATTTCCAGAAAATGCAAAAAAGACCGACAATCTCCAACTTACACATTTCAAACACATCCAGAACAGCACGAAAATATATACATGATATATAACACGCAAATTAAACTCCCCTAACCTGATATCTTTGCCCCAATTCCGAATTGAAGAGATGTCCTTCAACCAAACTCTCCTCTCCTTTGGTCCTTCAGCAAAAATGGCTTTCACTCCCAATTTTTTCTTGTAGTTCTCGCCTATATCAGTACTTCTCTGCCCAGATGTTTTCCCTAACAATTCTAGGTCCTTCTCCCTCTCAAATTCTTCTCTCCCTCACCAATTTAACTCTCTTAATTACTCCTTTAACCTACCAAAACGAAAACTAAATAAAATGGGTTAATGGTAATGTTAATTACCATTCAATTGTTGGATTTCTCTTGTCTTTTCAGCCATCCTTGACTGCTAAGTTTACTAGGGTTCCTTTAACCCTTCAAATTCAAGACAAGACTAAAAATAGCCAAAAATAGAGTTTCATTTGGGTCCTCCAAGGTTTGAACTCACCCTCATGTACATACCAAATCAATACCAAACCATCATATCATATTTCATGCTAACTTCCATGATTTACGCATTATCACATTCTACACATAATCAATATATCTTAAAAATAATACCAAATTAATAACACACAAAATGGCACACATATTTACGCATTATCACATTCTACACATAATCAATATATCTTAAAAATAATACCAAATTAATAACACACAAAATGGCACACATAGGACTCGAACCTAAGTCCTATCACACAAATCAAGTACTCTCAACCATTTGAGCTAGTACTTTTCCACAACATAACATTCTGCATTTATTACCTTAAAGGTTCTCTTTACCCACATTTATCCAATAATTATTTAATTAATTAATTTTTCCCGGGTCTTACATCACATGCCTATCCATCACCCAATTCTCATGCAATTCCACCAACAAATATATCATGTTTCTCATTTCATGCTTATCACATGCATACCAATGTTCAATCCAATGAAATCATAGCTTATTACATAACAACACTTTCATTCTAGTCCCATTCAAGCACACATACTAAGCATGGCCACATACTATGAGCAAAGAAAATAATTAACACAAGCATAGAGTCACATAAGCCAACACAACAGCCCCTGTCACGAATTCTCGCCCAAGCTAAAGGTCCTTGCCTAGGCAAAAGGGTTCCTTTCGCTCAGGCGACCCCTTCTCGCCTAGGCGAGAGCTCAATAGTGGCCATTGTAGGATTCCAGCGAGTTCCCGCTCAGGCGACAGCGTCTCGCCTAAGCGAGACTACACCTCGCTCAAAATTAAAAACCAGTCGCCTAGGCGACAACATGAGCTAGAGATCCAGGGGTGAGTCCCTGCTACTCTCGCTTAGGCGAGGGCACTCGCTTGGGCGAGATTAGCAGGTTCCGCACCTGTTAGCACATGCACTACCATTTTCAACCAAGCATACACACAGATTAATATAGATTCATACCCCCCATCGATATCAGTCAAACGCCAGACCCACAAAACAAACCATAAATGAGCAAAAATAACCTAAAAGCACAAAGTTTCTAGCTTCCCTTACATTTTTGGGATACTAACACAGAGAGCGGTAACCCAAGCAAGAGCAAAAGATTTCTAGAGCAACCTACAGAACTGAAAACGAACACTCACGAAGTTGAGAATGGGATATTAGGGAGAACCTAAGACGAAACCAGAGATTTTAACTGGAAAAGAGGGAGGATGAAGTTGAAGTTCAACTTACCTGAGAGTATTAAGCAGAGTAGCTTGCTGGAAAGAAAGGGAACTTATGCCCTAGCAGAGCTCTAACTGGAGTTCAAGGGTGTTTGAGGGAGGGAGATAGTCTTCTGAAAGGAAACCAGTGAGAGTGAGTGAGCTACAAAGGTACAGGGGTTCCCTACAAGGCTGGCTTTGGGCCTACGAAAAGGCCATGCCCAAAACTCACAAGCTGAAAGAAATGGGGCTTACATTTACATTTATTTTCTAATTTACCCTTTAAATAAATGATTTTTTTTTAAATTAAAATAAATACTTTACATTTTTACTTTTAAAGTGATTGTTTCTTTAAATTTAACAATTTTTTATTTGACCGTTTTTTAAATTTAACTATTTTTTTAATTATAAAAATACATACAAATAAATAAAAACTATTTATAATAAATTTACAAAAATTATTTTAATTTAATAATTATAATAATAATTATAATGATTTTAATATTTTTTATTATCATAAAAAGAAAACACACATGGATCGCACATATTTTATAATATGATCATTAAATATAATATTTTACAATTTATTTTTTATTTTAATATATTTTCAACTACATTGTCATGGTTATTAATTTTTTTTTATTTCTTCATTCAATATTTATTTTTATAAATAATAATTTACTTAGAAATTCATAATTTACTTTGCTTTTTTTATATTATAATAAAAAAATTAAGTGATTATAATATAACTTATATTTTTATCACAATTTTCTTTTTTAAGATATTTTAATAGTTTAAGAGATAAGAATGTTTATAAACAACTATTATTCTTTACTCATTAAGTATTAAAAGTTTTATAAAATGTCAAAGTGGCTTTGTTCTTCTCGAATTGCCGAGAACGATTACGAAGCCTTCAACCTCAAGTTGGTGGTAGTCCTACTATAGCCTATATCAACTCCCAGCAATGCATATCAAAACAAATAATTGTATACCATCAAATCTATAACCATAAGTTCCATATATAGTTAAAGATCTTGTTTGATATAAGATTTCAGACTTCTCTTTGTAGAATAGTAACATAGGTCAAGGTCAAATTGAATGTTGTGATCAAGATCGAAGACAACATGAATTTTACCAAGTTTGAGGATAAGAAAATCAACAATAATAGAGGCCTAAGAGAGTAACAACCATACCAATAAGGATAATGGTCATTCGACTACCAAATTTTGACTCCAAAATACTTCTTGATGTGGTCAGCATACGTGGATTTTTTTTTTTTTAATTGAACTCCATGCGTTGACAAGCTGACGTGGCAGCAAAATTCGTGAGTGCAGCTTCATTATTTTTTAAATATATCTCTCGCAGATAGTAGTTTCTGGTTGAGCATTTCCTCTGTTGCAGACAAAGTATTGAGCTATTCTCTCACCCACGAAAGGTCGTATGCTTCTTTTGTAATGCAGAGAGGGAGAAAGTGTTAGGGAGAAAGGGTTAGGGAGAAGAGGTGAATCTGTTGATGCGATTCTCTCTCGCGCAGTGTAGGAAGTGTTAGGGAGAAGAGGTTCTTCTCTCGCGTAGAGCATGTAAAAGGTGTTTGGGAGAAAAGGTGAAGCGCGCCCATTTTAGTGAACCTCTCATTGAAATTAAATCCAGGATAAGGTAAGAGAGAAGACCATGTTTCATCGTTCCCTTTTCCGAAGGTTCTATGTTGTTGTTGAACCCTTACGGAAACCCAAACCCAATTGGTTGAAGGTGTAACAGGCATGCAAAATAATGCTGAGATGGATAATGGGACAAAGTTAGTTATGCCAAAAAGCCACGTGGAAGGTGAAGGTGAAAGGAATAATGAGGGCAGCAGAAAAAGTGTTAGACAAAGAAAAAAGAATTCTATATTCAAAGATTTTGTACTGGAAGGAGGTTAGAGCGTGGTATGTGATTTCCCTCTGAAATTCTCTCTTCTGGTTTTTCCCAAACTTCTTCTACTCTGTCTTTTCTAAATCATGCTTCTGTCATTCCAGGTTATATGTTGCAGAATCAGGGATTGCGATTCTTTTCCTTAATTTCTATTTCTATTATGTGTATCAACCTATTGTTGTAAGATAGAGATTGAGTTTTAGAGCCTTTTTTGGAATGTGAGAAAGTTGACTAATAATCAAACTTTAGAAAAAATTGCCTTTTTTAAGTATATGGAGTTGCGAGTATAGAATGATTTTCATTAAGTAAATCATTAATTTACTTTTAACCATCAAACTTTTTATTTTATTTTTGAATAATAGGTACTGTAAGGCCCTATTCTTTTTTAACCTTTAATAAAAAGGGTTGTCCCAAATCTGATGTTTAATAAAAAGGGTTGCCCCAAATCTGATGGGCCAAAGAGCTGGCCCAAAGGATAAAGCTGACCCTAAGTTGCCTTAACGTTTCCACTCTCACTCTTTCACAGAACCAGCCATCATCTTCTCCTTTACTCTCATAGGACGCTCTGCTAGGGTTTGCCCCAAGCCGTCTTTGAGCTAACTCGAAACCAGCTCTTACTCCACGTAAGTGCCTCTTTCTAGCTTGTATGGTTTTCCATTGATCTTTCTTCGTATTTCACAGTTAGGGTTTCATAATAATCCGTCCCTGGCTCTGTGTACCTTCTGTTTTCAGCTCGTCAGTTCATTCTTAGAGTTGCAATGCTCGTTGTCGTGCCGTCAAGGCCTCTGTTAACCCTTTTCCAGGTACGGGAAGCTAGGGTTTCGAGTTTAAGTTGTTATTGGCCTGTTCTTGAGCTTGTTTGATGTTTGTATGGGTTAATCGTTATTTTTGATGCATGGAATACTTTGCTTGATTGCTTGGATTTGAAAATACATCTGTTGCAGTTGAGACTAGGGCGAGAACTGGTAATCTCGCCCGGGCGAGTCAGACTCGCCTAAGCGAGTCTGGCGGAGGCTCGCCCAGACCTTCTGCGCGAGTTGTCGCCCAAGCGAGTGGTCATGGTTTTGAGCGAGAGACTGCCTCGCTCAGGCGAGGTGAGCTCACCTAAGCGAGCTGGCGCGTTTGTTTCTGCATAGTTTTATCGAGCTCTCGCCTAGGCGAATGGGAGCTCGCCTGAGCGAGAGTCCTTCTCGCCTGAGCGAGACCCCTTCAGCCTGAGCGACGAGCTGGGCGAGGGTACGCGCTGGATTGGTGTTTACTTTTCTGCTGTTTTATGTTTGGAATGAAATTGAGGGTGTTATTGTATAATGGCATGAAGGGTATAATATGTATGTGTGAGAGGGTGTATGAATTATGAATGACAAACTTGAATAAATCCTTGGCATGAAATAAGCATGAAATGGTTGGTTGTGAAAGTGGCATGGTTATGAGATGGATTTAGATTCTAATTCACGGATGGAGCATGATGTGCTGGTATTGGTTTGATCTAGAATATGAACGAGGTTGGTTGCGAGAGTTGACATATATGTATGTATGTATGCGCGATAATTATTAATTGGTTGCTTGATTATATTTAGTTGTAGTCAGTGCGTAATTCCTTGAAATCTCTAGGTGAGATTCCAGGATCGTGCTTCAGTGGTCGGGACGTAATTCCATGGCCCCTGTTAGTGGGTGTCTATCGTGGTGCCCCATTTGTATAACTTGGTAAGGATTCAAGCTAAGGTTGTATCCTGACACTTTAAGGAGTCAGTTAGTCTCACCTAGAGCGGACTGACTCCTATGGTGAGAGTAGTAGGAGGCCTGAAATTCATTAAGGGCTAACCTTGTGCTGAGAGAAATTGATTCATTGTAACATTTATAACACATAGCTTGGGGGTGAGCAGTTCGGGGATGAGCAGCTCAAGGGTGAGCAAAGGTATCCACCACAAGTGCAAGCATCCGCTGAATCCGACCAGGTTATATGTATCCAGATGAGTCGAGTTGTGTCTTAGTGTAATGTCTGTGAAGTCTTAACATGCTTGGCTGATACGTGTATATGGAATTGTGAAAATATATTTGATTGCATGAATGAAATCCTTTGTGCTCTAGCTTACCCTACTTTATTGTTGTGTGTTCTGATGTGTGGTACTCTCCTTTGCGATGATCATCAACTTGTTGGTGTGAGTAGATGCGAGGAACACCCGTGGGCAACAGGGAGGTGAAGGTTCCACTGCGTAGTCCGCGTGGACTGGGTTTAATTTCCTTTATGGGCTTTTCTTTAGGGTTGTGGCCCATGTATTTGTTTGTCCTTGGATTTATATACACTTTGTAAACTTTTTATCCAATTTTCTTTTGGGCATCGTGGTGTGCCTTAGGTTGTAAGGAGTTGAGTTTTAAACTCTCGAACGACGCTAGTATGTTATCTTTATGTGACACGTCCTTTAATTCCGCATATTAAATTAAATGTGGTTTTACATTTATGGTATCAGAGCGGTCATTCCTTAGGTTTGTGGACTTGGATGTCTGCTTAGCTTTCTCTATGTCTTCTGAGTGTTCTTAGTTAAATTCTGGCCTTTATCGAGCCTAACCAAGTGATTTTCTGTGTGCTAGTGAATTATGGCACCTCCTTGTAGGACTCCGCAATCATCCCAGGGTGACGTACCCGATATCGCCATGAAAATAGAGGCGATGGTAGCTGCTATGATGCAGCAAAGCACGACCATGATGCAGCAGCATGAGGCATCAATGCAGCGACAGGCGGCATCACTTGAGCTACAATAGATAGTGATGCAACAAATGGAGGTTGCATGAGTGGCTGCCGAGGATGCACATAGGTAGCATATGGAGGCCCTCCACTAGCTGAAGGATAACAGGGCAGCTGCCCCTGTGTTTGGTCTTGAGCCACGACCTGTACTCAGGGAGTGGAGCCTGAAGGACTTCCTAAAACACCACTCAGTGAAGTTTAATGGAAAGGTTAGCCTTGACGCAGCAGACCAGTGGCTGAAGGATCTGGAGAAGATCTTTGATGCAAAAACATGCCCAACGAAGAACATGTTAGCTTTCACGGTATACATGCTCACTGGAGAGGCTGAGCACTGGTGGATCAGTACAAAATCCATCATGGAGGAGAGAGGCGAGCCGGTGACGTGGGAGGCCTTTAGGGGGAAATTCCTCTCGGAATATTTCCCAGACAGCGTTTGATATGCCAAGGAGGTGGAATTCCTCCAGCTGACCCAAGGAGGGAAGATAGTGACAGACTATGTTGAGAAGTTCAAGCACCCCAGCCGCTTCTATACTTTGCCGCTCGATGAGGAGTGAAGATGCCAGAAATTTGAGAACGGCCTCAGGGGAGATATTCGCTTGATGGTAGCACCCTTGTCCATCAAGGATTTTGCTGCCTTGGTAGAGAAGGCCAGGGTAATGAAGAAGATGAAGAATGAGGTAGAGGGTCAACGACCTCAGCAACCTTAGAGGATTGGTGGACCATCTGGGTCCAAGCCTAGACATGATGAGCGGAGGAGACCATATGACAAACCTCCCCATCAGCCCCAGGGGTCTAGGGGTCTTCCTCCCCAACAGGGTCGCGTGCAGTGCTACATATGTGGGGGCCCTCATCTGAGGAGCGCCTACCCACGCATGGAGGGTTATCACAGATGCAACAGTTGTGGCAAGGAGGGCCACTTTGGGAAGGATTGTCCCACCCTTGCTAGGGCAGCGACATGCCCTCTAGTTCAGGCTTCTCACCAGCATCAGCGGAGAGACAGAGGCAATAGGCCTCAGGCGACAGGCCGAGTTTATGCCATGACAGGAGCAGAAGCTACAGGTTCAGGTAACCTCGTGATAGGTTTTTGTTTGATAGCTGGGATGAAATATTGTGTGTTATATGATTCTGGAGCGACACACTCCTTTGTGTTAGATGCTTGTGTGAAAAAGTTAGGTCTGTCGGTGTGTGAGCTGCAGTGTGAACTTGTGGTATCTACTCCGGCATCGGGTTTGGTCAGGACGTCGTCCTTGTGTGCTAGGTGTCTTGTGGAGGTGGAAGGACACAAATACAAGGTGAATCTGATATGTCTGCCTCTCCAAGAGTTGGAAGTGATCCTAGGAATGGATTGGCTCTCTGCCAATCTCATCCTTATAGACTGTCGGGAGAAGAGGTTGTTGTTTCCCGACTTAGAGGAGCTCGAGTTGGTGTCTCCTTAGGGAGTGGTGAGGGAGATTCAGAGTGGCGCGCAGTGCTTCACAATCTTCGGCCGTATGGAGATGGGAGAGAGAGAGAACACCAGTTATACTTGTGGTACGTGAGTTTGAAGACGTGTTCCCAGATGAAGTACCAGGGTTGCCTCCCAGTAGAGAGGTGGAGTTCTCTATTGATCTGGTACCAGGAACAAGCCCGGTGTCGATGACCCCATATCGCATGGCTCCGGCAGAGTTAGTGGTACTCAAGAAATAGATAGAGGAGCTGATGGAGAAGCAGTTTATCCGACCCAGCACTTCGCCTTGGGGAGCACCAGTGCTGTTAGTGAAGAAGAAGGATGGGAGTTCACGCCTGTGTGTGGACTAGAGGCAGTTAAACAAGATGACGATCAAGAATAAGTACCCTCTCCCGAGAATTGACGACTTGATGGATCAACTACATAGGTCATCTGTGTTCTCGAAGATAGATATACGGTCGGGATACCATCAGATTTTGTAAAGGCTGATGATGTACAGAAGACGACCTTCAGGTCTAGATATGGCCATTACGAGTATGTGGTTATGCCTTTTGGTGTGACCAACGCTCTGGCGGTGTTTATGGACTACATGAATAGGATCTTCCGGCCCTTCCTAGATAAGTTTGTCGTAGTCTTCATAGACTACATTCTCATCTATTCTAAGACTCGTGAGGAACATGCCGAACACCTAAGGTTTGTTCTTGGTGTTCTAAGGGAAAAGCAACTGTATGCCAAGTTATCCAAGTGTGAATTCTGGATGGGTGATGTTCAGTTTTTGGGGCATGTGATATCTACCCAGGGGATTGCAGTGGACCCAGCAAAGGTTGAGGCAGTGGTAAAGTGGGAAAGTCCTAAGTCGGCCACAAAGATCAGGAGCTTTGTGGAGTTAGTAGGCTACTATAGGAGATTCATAGAGGGATTCTCCAAGATAGTGGCACCTCTGACATTGCTTACTCGGAAGGACCAACCCTTCACTTGGACGGACAAGTGTGAGGAGAGTTTTCAGGAGCTTAAACGGAGGTTGACTAGTGCCCCCATATTGGTAATTCCGGATGTTGGGAAACCGTTTGAAGTCTACTGCGACGCATCTCATCTTGGGCTCGGTTGTGTTCTAATGCAAGAGAAGAAGGTTGTAGCGTATGCTTCGAGACAACTTAAGGTGCATAAGCGTAACTATCCCACTCATGACCTGGAGTTGGCAGCTATAGTATTTGCCTTGAAGATCTGGAGGCACTATCTCTGTGGTGCTCAGTTCCGTGTGTTCAACGATCATAAGAGCCTCAAGTATTTGTTTGACCAGAAGGATCTGAACATGAGACAGAGAAGATGGATGGAATTCCTAAAGGATTATGACTTCAAGCTCCTATATCACCCAGGGAAGGCGAATGTAGTGGCAGATCCTTTGAGTAGGAAGACAGTGCATACTGCACACCTTATGATTAAGGAGGTAGAGCTACTAGAGAAATTCTGAGATATGAAGCTATAGGTGGAGTTGGAGTCCGAGTTCATTAGGTGTAGTACCCTTACTATATCTAGTGACTTTTTGGACTCGGTCAGAGAAAGGCAGTTATTGGATGTCGGTCTGAAAAGAGTCAAAGAGCAGCTTGGGTCAGATGAGACTAGAGATTTTGCCTTGGGTAATGATGGTATCTTGAGATTTCAGGGTAGGATTTGTGTACCGAATGATGCCGAGGTGAAGAAGTTAATACTTGAGGAAGGACATAAGAGTCGCCTTAGTCTACACCCCGGCATGACTAAGATGTACCAGGATCTCAAGGAAACCTTCTGGTGGTAGAGGATGAAGAAAGATGTGGCTCTATTCGTATCAGCATGTTTAACGTGTCAGAAGGTGAATGTGGAGCATCAGAGACCCGGTGGGAATCTACAGCCCTTGGAGATACCAATGTGGAAATGGGATAGCATCTCAATGGATTTTGTGACCCATTTGCCACGAACTTTTAGAGGGCATGACACCATCTGGGTGATAGTGGATCGATTGACCAAGAGTGCTCACTTCTTGGCGATGAACTTGAGGATGTCCATGGCCAAGTTGGCCCTAGTTGTACATTAAGGAGATAGTAAGGCTTCATGGGGTTCCTTCGAGCATAGTTTCCGACAGAGACCCGCGGTTCACGTATCGGTTTTGGCAGACGCTACAGAGTGCTATGGGTAGCAAACTCACCATGAGTTCAGCTTATCACCCTCAGACCGATGGCCAGTCTGAGAGGACAATTCAATCATTAGAAGATTTGTTGAGAACATGCATATTGGACCACCTAGGTGTTTGGGACAAGGTCTTGCCTTTGATAGAATTTACCTACAACAACAGTTTTCATGCGAGCATTGGCATGGCGCCACATGAGGCTCTTTATGGCAGGAGGTGTAGGACTCCTCTCTGTTGGTATCAGGATGGAGAAGTGGTGTTGGTTGGACCAAAATTGTTAGAGCAGACCAGTGAGAAAGTGAGGATGGTGAGGAATAGAATGCAGGCTTCTCAGAGTAGGCAAAAGGCCTATGTAGACCGTAGGAGGAGGCCCTTGGAGTTTGCAACTGGCGATCATGTGTTCTTGAGGGTGACCCGAACCACTGGTGTGGGAAGGGCTCTCTGCTCAAAGAAGCTTTCTCCTAAATTCCTTGGTCTATATCAGATCACGAGGAGGATTGGACCAGTGGCCTAAGAGATAGCTTTACCCTCGTAGTTGGCAAACCTTCACCCTGTGTTTCACGTCTCACAGCTGAGGAAGTATGTGTTTGACCCGACTCATGTGTTGGAAGCCGAGGATATACAGATCAGGGAAGACCTCACAATGGAAGTACCACCCATCGCTCTAGAGGATAACAAAGTTGAGGAACGCCGAGGAAAGGCGGTCAGCCTGGTTAAAGTCATCTAGGATCAGAGGACAGGTGACTGGACTTGGGAGTTAGAGGAGGATATGAGGAAATCACACCCATATCTTTTTACCTGGTAAGCTTTCATTTTTGAGGTCGAAAATTTTGTTGTTGGGGAGAATGTAAGGCCCTATTCTTTTTGTAACCTTTAACAAAAAGGGCTGCCCCAAATCTGATGGGCCAAAGAGCTGGCCCAAAGGATAAAGCTGACCCCAAGTTGCCCTAACGTTTGCACTCTCACTCTTTCACAAAACCAGCCGTCACCTTCTCCTTTACTCTCATAGGACGCTCTGCTAGGGTTTTCCCCAAGCCTTCTTCGAGCTAACTCGAAACCAGCTCCTACTCCACGTAAGTGCCTCTTTCTAGCTTGTATGGTTTTCCATTGATCTTTCTTCGTATTTCACAGTTAGGGTTTCATAATAATCCGCCCCTGATTCCGTTTACCTACTGTTTTTAGCTCGTCAGTTCATTCCTAGAGCTGCAGTGCTCGTTGTCGTGCCATCAAGGCTTCTATTAACCCTTTTCCAGGTACGAGAAGCTAGGGTTTCGAGTTTAAGTTGTTCTTGGCCTGTTCTTGAGCTTGTTTGATGTTTGTATGGGTTAATCGTTATTTTTGATGCGTGGAATACTTTGCTTGATTGCTTGGACTTAAAAATACATCTGTTACAGTTGAGACCAGGGCGAGAACTGGTAATCTCGCCCGGGCGAGTCTCGTGGAGGCTCGCCCAGACCTTCTGCGCGAGTTGTCGCCCAGGCGAATGGTCCTGGTTTTGAGCGAGAGACTGCCTCGCTCAGGCGAGGTGAGCTCGCCTAAGCGAGTTGGCGCGTTTGTTTCTGCCTAGTTTTATCGAGCTCTCGCCTAGGCGAAGGGGAGCTTGCCTGAGCGAGAGTCCTTCTCGCCTGAGCGAGACCCCTTCGGCCTGAGCGACGAGCTAGGCGAGGGTACGCGCTGGATTGGTGTTTACTTCTCTGCTCTTTTATGTTTGGAATGAAATTGAGGGGTTATTGTATAATGGCATGAAGGGTATAATATGCATGTGTGAGAGGGTGTATGAATTATGAATGACAAACTTGAATAAATCCTTGGCATGAAATAAGCATGAAATGGTTGGTTGCGAAAGTGGCATGGTTATGAGATGGATTTAGATTCTAATTCACGAATGGAACATGATGTGCTGGTATTGGTTTGATCTAGAATATGAACGAGGTTGGTTGCGAGAGTTGACATATATGTATGTATGTATGCACGATAATTATTAATTGGTTGCTTGATTATGTTTAGTTGTAGTTAGTGCGTAATTCCTTGAAATCTCTAGGTGAGATTCTAGGGTCGTGCTTTAGTGGTCGAGACGTAATTCCATCGCCCTTATTAGTGGGTGTCTATGGTGGTGCCCCATTTGTATAATTTGGTAAGGATTCAAGGTAAGGTTGCATCCTGACACTCTAAGGAGTCAATTAGTCTCACCTAGAGCGGACTGACTCCTGTGGTGAGAGTAGCAGGAGGCCTGAAATTCATTAAGGGCTAACCTTGTGGTGAGAGAAATTGATTCATTGTAACATTTATAACACATAGCTCGGGAGTGAGCAGCTTGGGGGTGAGTAGAGGTATCCACCACAAGTGCAAGCATCCGCTGAATCCGACCAGGTTATATGTATCCGGATGAGTCGAGTCGTGTCTTAGTGTAATGTCTGTGAAGTCATAACATGCTTGGCTGATACGTGTATATGGAATTGTGAAAATATATTTGATTGCATGAATGAAATCCTTTGTGCTCTAGCTTACCCTACTTTATTGTTGTGTGTTCTACTGTGTGGTACTCTCATTTGCGATGATCATCAACTTGTTGGTGTGAGTAGATGCGAGGAACACCCGTGGGCAATAGGGAGGTGAAGGTTCCGCTGCATAGTCCGCGTGGACTGGGTTTAATTTCCTTTATGGGCTTTTCTTTAGGGCTGTGGCCCATGTATTTGTTTGTCCTTGGATTTATATACACTTTGTAAACTTTTTATCCAGTTTTCTTTTGGGCATCGTGGTGTGCCTTGGAATGTAAGTTGAGTTTTAAACTCCCGGATGACGCTAATATGTTATGTGACGCATCCTTTAATTTCGCATATTAAATTAAATGAGGTGTTACATGTATTTGTTTTTACTTATATGTACAGTATAATTTAATCATAAAGTTTTGGTATGATCCTATTTTTTTCCGTTTCTTTTTTCTTTTTCTTTTTTATTTTCTTAATAGAATCTTCATACAATGACAATATTAATTATATAATAAATTTTAACTAGTGTCAAATCTGAATTTATTTAATTTTTTTAAATTTTATTAAAGATTAATTAAACAAATCTTCATTTATTAGTTTAAAAAAAATACCTATAATTCCTAAAATTCTAATTTTATAATTTGATTCCTTAGTGTTAATAGAGGTAACATACCGTGTAAGATGAACTCCTATTTGATGTTTTATGTCTATGAATAATATATTTAATCACTTTTAACCCATTCTAACACTTTATCTTAGCATATAAATAATATATTTATTTTACTTATATATAAAGTAATAAAATATTTCAAAATATATTTAAAAATTTCACGGTTAACTAGTTCATTATTTAATTATAATCTATATTTAACTTGATAAAAATTAACATCAAATTATTTTGTTATTTGGTATATCATTCGTAAAATATTTCTATATATAATAATATTATTTTAGTCTAAATTTTTATTACGTCTCTCTCTATATCTATATCTATATATATATATATATCTATCTCTCTCTCTCTCTCTATATATATATATATATATATATATATATATATATTTACATATTTGAAAAAATTAAAATTTCACTCATAAAAAATCTAAATTAATTTGTTTAGTCTCTTAATTATAAAAAAATTCATTATAAGGGAAACCTCTATCAAAATAATTTTATACTAATTAAAACAATAATTTAAGAGACAAAAAAGAGAAAAAAATATTAACTAGAAGATGGATAAAGAAACGATGAACTTCATTCAATAAAATACTAGTTTCATATTATGACAAAAACACAACAAATAAAATTAATGAAAACAAATAAAATAAAATAATGGTGGTCTTATTATGTACCTATTTTGTATCTTTTTAACATAAAAAAACCAGCATGGAATGATTTGATCTGCTCTACTATATTTCATGAGTCTGTCACATACAAAATCCATGTGGAATGAGTAATGCACTGAGAAAGCATAGTGAGTTTTCCACAAAAAATAAATGCTTTTGTACACACTATGTTTACAAAAATATTCCCTAAGCTACCAAGCTACCAAGTGGGAAGAAAAATCCAGCAATTATGATTCTTGTTCATGCTTTTAAAATTACTCCTAGCCATGACAGTCTCATGAACAGACCTTGAACATAAGTTGGTGGCTGTTAAGGAACTCTATACAGGTTGTTCTCATGAATACTAATGACAACATTCCGCAACTCAGGAAAGATGGATATAAGTAGAAGTTCAAGTATTGCATAAGCAAGTTGCTTCACACATATAGAAGACTACAATGAAATAGGATGAAACAATTGTCAGTTCAGAAGAAACATAAATTGTGAGTAGAAAAAATGAGACTAACAGAAGAAAGAGTAAATACATCAATGGAAAAGATCTTTAACCTGAGTAAAGTAATATATATCACTGGCACAACGTTTGTACTGCTTCTGACCAATTAAGCCAACTAAAGCTGCTGGAGCTCCATCTGACAAAAAAGGAGACAGTTATATATATCAAAGTCTAGGAATGAAAATGTTTGCTTCAAATTTCACAAGGTTACAAGGACCACACTGATAGAAAATAGATGCATTGCCAATAAAAGAGTAGAGAATAGATGAAAAGATGGATATTTATATGATGGTAGAAGTCCCTCTTATAGTCAGTGAGTATACAAACAGATTAATTAGAAATCACCATTAAAATGTTTGCCAACATTCGGTTTAAAGGCTTCACTGAATTTAGCATTTAGCAGGCAGACCCAAGTGAGTCTAAATCCCACATCGAGTAAAAATGAGAAAGTTGAACACCATATGTGATCATTCCCTACTGTTGTGTGTAATCCTTAGCTTGTATGCTCTTCACCATTTTCCTTCAGTTTTATTTGGAAAACCCACTTCACTCCTATGGTATTGTACCCATAGAGAAGATCACAGCTCCCAAGTATCATTTCTTTCACCATCTCATCATTCATAATTTTTCTCCATTTTTCTTCTTTAACATTGCAAGGTTGTTGGATCAAATTCTAAAAACAAAGCAAAATGAGTAATAGGATCTTCAATTCCCGTTACCTCATAATCAGACATTCATGCAGCCCTTCTTCTTGCAAGTTGAGGTCGCTCCTCTTCAAATTGGCTGTTGGAAGTCTTCATATTAATTATCCCCATCAAAATTTGCAAGAATTTTCTTGGTTGCATATGTTATTTTTCTAGAATTTATCTTCATTGAAACCAACATCACCACTACTAATAATGGTAAGATTATAAAGCTTATACACTCTTCTCTTGACTGATCACTTAACACCACAAAATATATATTTTTCACCTTTGTCATCAAACTTTGGTCTTTTTTGATCCGGCATAAGCAATACACAAAAAAAACCCAAAAATCCTGAAATGACCTACATTTGGTTTTCTTTTGCTCCATGTCTCCTCTAGTGTCATATTCTTCACAACAAATTTGAGACTTCTATTTAGAATGTGAATGCTCCAATTAACAATTTCTAAAATCTTTTTGAAACACTACTCTTAGTTAAGAACGATTCTAGATTTCTTTTCTCTAAGACACCATTTTGTTGTGGTGTATATACACTATTGTCAACTCCTTTTAGATTCCGTGTTTTTCACGAAAGATAGAAAATTCATGTGAACAATACTCTTCACCATGGTTTATTTGAATTGAAGAGACTTAATAGTCCTTTTAGATCCAGTTCCAACCCAATCGTTGAAGCTTTTAAATGAAGAGAAAGCTTCTAATTCTTCCTATAGAAAATAGACCCAAATTGGCTAGAAAAATCATTAGTGAAAGTAATTTTTTACCTTCATTAGAAGTCAAATTTATTGGACCACAAATATGTGAATGCAACAATTACGTAACACTTTTTTCTCTCCATGATTTGCCACTAGGGAATGAAGAACAATGTTGTTTGCAAGTAACACATTTTTTACAAACTTGAGAAGGAGTAGTACTTCGTGGAAGACTTGTCACCATGTCTTTTTGTTCAAGGATCTTCAATCCACTGAAGTTTAAATGGCCAAAACAATATTGCCACAACCAACATAAAAAATAACTTTGACCATCAAAACAGATTGAGTGCTTCCAATTTTCAGAAAGAATAGCCTGTTTGAACACATTTTCACAACTGCAGTGACACTTGGAATAGGCTAAAAATTTTCACAAGCACCTTTGCTAATAAAAATTTCATAACATTTTTCTGCTCATCATTTCTTCATTGGCCAACAAAGAACTTCGAAATTCATCAAGGAAGAGATCATCAATATTGCTGGATTCTTCATTTGAGCACATAACCAAACTGGTGTTAATGAGCATAGAACTTTTTCAACAATGGTTGTGTCATCCATCTTCTGACCGGCAAATCGCACATCAATACCCAAGGTCCTTGTACAATAACTGGTTAAAAATTCACCTTCCTTCATCTAAAGGACTTCAAAGTCTCTTCTCAAAGCTTGAGTTGAGCATGTTTAACTCTTGAGGAGCCTTGATACTTTTTCTTCATTGAATCCCAAATATCCTTAAAAGCATCTTTGCAAAGAATAGTTCCAAGGATAGAACATTCAATGAGTTGAAACAAATAATTCTTGGCTTTTAAGTCTTAATTTCATGGCATCATGCTGCTTTTGTTATGCATTTGTGAGAGCCACACTATCTACTGGTGTTGCCATTACATCTACACCAACCTGGCAACACTCCCTGTGTCTCAAGATATTCTCCATCAGAATGCTTCAATGGTCATAATGACCATCAAATCACGGAATTGGTTGCACAAGATTTTCGGAAGCCATCAGCAGGATGGTCCTTTCCCACTCTCAGACTACTATCTTTCACTCTCTCCTTTTAACACTTTGAATTTGCTATATTGTTATTCAAGCTTTGATTCTGATAGAAAATAGAAACAGAAACACATAAAAGTGTAGGGAATAGAAAAAGAGATATGAATGAAAAGATGAGTATTTTTATTCAAAATGGGAGTCCTTTCTATTGGCAACAAGTACACAACCAGGGTAATAAAAAATCACACAAAAAAAGAGGCATAAAAGTTATTAACTTAGAACTCTTTAAAAACAGTAACCGATAACATAAAAAGTAGGACACTCATTAACCAATAAAAACAGAATAAAACATTACAAAAACAAAAATTGTCGACACACACAAACAAGAAAATACCATAACGTTCAATCATGTTCATCAGCAACAAAGCTATCATGTTCAAAAGAAAATCTCTTAGAATTTGGACTTAGAACCTAAGTTAATTCCACAAAATCAGTTTGTAAAGAGAGAATTGTCCAGCCAACAAAGGTGACTTCACAACACCTCTCATGCAAAAAAAAAAAAATGCATAAGATAGACTCTGATCACACCAAAGATTATGGTCCTAGAGCATGGCAATACAAGTGGCCAAAGTAAGGAAATCTGAATAGATTCTAATGCAATTAGAATTTGGACTTAAGGCTAACTTAACCTTGAATATTTGACTGGTGTGATGATGACTTCCCAAACATAATAAAAGCTACATTGGTTATATCCCTAATCAATTGGGGACTAAGCACACCTCTGAAGCATAAAATTAATGCAGCCCTGAAGAATCCTCAATTATGTTATGGCATCTTTCCTACAACCTTTCCTCCAACACAGGTTCTTAAAGTGTGAATACTGCACTAGATAATGAATTTCAACTAATTTGTAATGCTCCCCCATTACATTTTTCCTCTTACATATTTGATGGTTGGAGAAACGGTACTTGTCATTCATCAATTGCAATTTCAAATGACAAAAAACTATACTAGTGGCCTGAAAACTCTTTTACTATATAAATAAAATTATATATATATATATATATATATATATATATATATATATATATATATATATATATATAATTTTCATTTATTTTGGTCATACCAAGAGGAGCTAACAAACCATAACAGAGAAAGAAAATTAACAAATAAATAAAAGATTAAATAAAACCAAAATCACCAAAAAGTAGAAAATAAAAACTAAAAGAAAGGATAAAATAATTTTTTGTTTAGAGAAGAGTTCCTAGAATGCTAATATTAGGATTCCAAGTGTGAATTGGTGTCCTTCCTTAAAGAAGACCCTCAAACTCATTATCTTAAGGTTTTTAGTTAGAAGTAATGTCTTGGTCTCTCTTATATGTAATGCTCAGGACAGAAATTTTTGTTCAAAGACACAACAAAGTTAATCTCAAATTAACGAAAATGGAATCATAATTTTTGGAAGTTGGTACCTTTTGAGTACTACATCACCAAAGCTTCTAAATTCCTTTAATAAAGATATAAAAGAGATAAACTTAAATAAAGTTCAAAATAAAGTTCAAAAGAGTAAGAAATTTCACCAATCGATTTAAATGCACTACTTTAGGATGCCACAGAAAATACAACTAACCAAAGAGAAATTTCTTCAAGTCACTTGCTCTACGAATAGCCTCAAGCTGTAGCTCAAAAGATCCTGACTGTGATTTGGTCATCTTGCTTCCACCAGATTCACTTATGCTTGGTAAAGGCTTTTGATCATATGCACTGCCACCACCAATGAACACCTGAGGGGTCTGTATTCTTAAAAAAAATGTACCACCAGGCCAGAGGATCTGCAAACATTTTGCAAACAACTAGAAACATTAGCACAACCTATTGACTACTATTTTATTATGTTCCCTTTTAGCCGGTAAACAAAATAATGGGCCTAGGATACTAAGCTAATATGCTGGAAAGATTTACAGAACTAATCCCCCCTTTTTTTTTTTTGACTTTTATATCAGAAATTATTGAAATAAAACTATAAAAGGAGGATAAGATTTCACAAAAGTCAAAATTAAAAGAGCACAAAACAAAAACTGCAAAAAACAAGAACAAACAATGACTTCAATCCAAAAAAAGCTTTCCAATCTTGCATGTCTACTAGAAACCACCTATATTCGAAGTTGGAAATTCAAGTGTTTGATTAGTTTTTAGAACTTTAGTTGGAGTAAATAAAGTACAGCCAGCAGTACATATCTTAATGCCTTGCTCTGGTTTCTTTAGCCAGGTCCAAATTTCAGAATTTTAAAGGCAACTGTTGTACTTTTTCTGTATGGTACAAGATTATCTCTATGGCTTGTCGGCTGAGTTGAAGACAAATTTTGTACTGTCAACTATCTATTAACAAACAGCCACTAAAACAATCCAGTACTTTAGATGTGCAGATCGAATTGAGGATTGCTGTGGTTGGGTGTTATCTAATTATTTGGCATAGAAACACTCTAGGTAAGCATACAATGTCCCAGCAAAATGTTTAAAACTTTGGTTCAATTCTTACATCTTGGACCCACCGAATCCCTTGGGCAATGGTATCCTCTCTGCGAAGCCAATGAATCTCACTTAGGATCCAATCATCAATAGCATCTTCCATCACCACCTGTAATATCTGTTTTGAAATCCAAAAGACCTGTCTTCTGCATCAACAGAAAGGGAAACTAGCAGTAGTGACCTACCATCCTGGAAATTAATCAACAGCATCACGGCAGTTCACATATTTCTCAGTAAAATCCAATTAATCAAATTTGGAATCTAATTACTGGTTATAAGACTTGAATGGGTACATGAGAAAAATAACATGAGAGATCTTAACTTGGATCACTGTACTGATTCAGATTCATGTATATAAGGCCAGTGATTTACAACACGAGCTTAAGCTTAAGGAAAGAGAAAAAATAAAAAAGGAAAACATAAAAGATTTTATCCCTAGGATTATAGGTTAAATATAGATATAACTCAAAACCTATGAAGCATGGATACAAATTGCGGCACTACTAATCTCCAAAATGTAAGACACAATGATATATATATATATATATATATATATATATATATATATATATATATATGCATAGTGTATGTTGTATGCATGTCAGTATCAGATATGTGTCAGACACAAAGAGACGTGTTTGAACTTCATGGTTCAAAATGGCTTTAGTTGAAAAATAATATAATCTATTCAAATACTCACCTCAAGCTAGAGGATACAAATATAATTTCCTTGCATGGAACATATAAATTGAATATGTTGTCTTCTCAAGGATTCTTTAAAAATATCAACATATTGATCATTGGAGCCAAGAAACTCAAAAAATTTTCTAGCACAACAACTTTTATCTAATAAAACGACAATCAATTTCTGTGTTTGGTCTTTTGTTACGTTCAGTGATTAGAGAGCCCAAAAATAAGGGCGTTTACCTCACAAGAAAAACTTTCACACATTCCTGATATTGAAAACTTCTATATTTCCTCGAAAGAACACAAACACCAGTCTACATACAAGGGAAAAATAGTTTCTCTTCACCTAGGATATCACAAGTCCTGTTTAAGAATCCCCCTCAACAGCCAACCCAAACACTATATATAGTTGTTGGAAGTCCCATATCGACTAGAGATAAGACAATTTCATAGTATATAAGTGAGGTGCAAACCTCACCTGACAAGCCGGTTTTGTGGGGTTGAGTTAGGCTTAAAACTCACTTCTAACATGGTATCAGAGTCATTGTTTAAAAAAGCCTATCCTAGCGAGGTTTCTTAGACATTCTACTCCACCCGTTATCGGGCCGCTAAAGGACCACCCATTTCTAGACCCACGCACGAGATGCATATATCTCGGCATGAGAGGGTGTGTTGGAAGTCCCACATCGACTAGAGATAAGGCAATTTCATACTATATAAGTGGGGTGCAAACCTCACTTTACAAGCCGGTTTTGTAGGGTTGAGCTAGGCTTAAAACCCACTTCTAACAATAGTCTTTCTATCCGAAAGACTATAACCCCTAACCTCCTAACCACCTAACTAACTGTTTATTTTCTTTCTCCTAACATATACATTTAACTTCCTATCATCTTGTCATGAAACATTGGGTTGGAAGTAATGTTTCTCACAATACATCCTCGTTTGTTGAATTTCACGAAACCTCAGCCTTGGAGAAATTATTTTTGCCACAAAAAGTTCATTAATATTTAATGTCATTGCCCTATATTGAATTTCAACACTCGACATAACAACTGCATTATGCTTCTTGAATTTTCATGAAAAAAAGTATCCTTAAAAGAAAACACAATATTTAGTAGTGGAATGTTTATATATAGGAGATTTTGCCTAATCAACATCACAATACTTGGTACTTCTTTTATCTTCACATAGTAGACCTTATCTTGGGGCTTTTGTAAGTTATTTGGGAATACAAAGGATAACATTCCAATGATTAATATGAGTCTACATAAGTTGACTAACCAAACCAACTGCAAAAGATTGGTCAAGTCTAGTAATAGTGAGAAAAATAAGTTTTCCTACAATACCTAGAATGTATTTGAAATACCCAAGATTTGTTTTGAAAGTGATTGTACAAATGTTGCTTTAGATGAGCAATTATAGTGACCTCCTTCCATGTAATAACTAAATCATTGACATACAAAATTAAGTAAACACATTTTAGGATATGTATATGCCAATAATTAATTGAATGTTCTGCTTCACTATGTTTCAATACAAAGATTTAAACAAAATAACTAAACTTTCCAAACCAAAGACGTGAGAATTGCTTGAGATCATGGACAAATTCTCTCAATTCAAAAATGAACCTTGACTCCCCCTAAGCAACAAATTCAGGAGGTTAATATATGTAGATTTCTCCCCTTGATCATCATTACAAAATATTTCTAATATCTAATTGATGAAGAGCCAATGGCAATGAGCTGCTATAACAAAGAGACAACCAATATTCAATTTTCCTATAGGAGAAAAAGTATTACCACATTCAAGACCATATATTATATATCTAAGTATGTCCTTTGGCTTTTAAGGTGATTTACCTCACCATCTAACCCAACTTTCAGGGTGTACATCCATCTATAACCAATTGTTTTCAACCCATCTGCCCAAGTAGCAACTAATTCCCATGTGTCATTATATTTAAACACTCATGGTTTGTCCCTATACAGGATGATTAATAGCTTCATTCACACTTTTTGAAATAGAAATAGAAGATACAGAGGGTAAAAATGAGAAGTAGGAAAGAGATAACTAATGATACCTAAGAAAGTTATAAATAGGATGAAGATTATGAGTATGATAAATACCATTTTGAAGAGCAATAGGCCAATTGAAATCTTCATTATCAAGAGTCATGGAATTTTGTTATGGTGTTGAAGGATTTTATGAAGAGGGCTCACCATGTAAATGATTATAAGTGGTGATAATGACTCTTGTGGTCTTGAAGTAGGAGAGGAACCAAGAGGATTAGGTTAAGTTCTCATGAGCAAGGAAAAACAAAGGCTTTAACCACTGGATTTGTATGACTTGTTGGACAAAGTTACCTTCTTCAAGAGAGGAAAGGAATAAAATTGTCTCTTCACAAAAAGTGACACTTGCAGACATATAATACCTTTTTGATTTTGTAAAATAACAAAGATATTCCTTTTGGACGTCAGAATGTCCTAGAAAGACATATCATGTACAAAACATGAACAACCAAAGACACAAAGAGTAACATGGGATAAAAATTTATTTGAAAACAAAAGGGAATTGGAAATTTTATGAACAAGTATAAGAAAACAAGCTACAAGACTAACATCACCCTTGTGATGAACTGGTATATTAGCACCAAATAACAATGTGCACTATACTTTCAAATACGTGTTGAATATTTCTTTTTTTATTACTAACATTCTTAATTCTTTTGAACAAAATTCCTTTTCCTAGTGTCCATTTTAAATACTAGACAATTCTAAGAACAACTTGTAAATTTGCTTCCTTTGGTTGAAGCATAAATTGATTGACAAGACTCCATAAAAAAGCAATATCTGGTCTAGTGTGTCTCTGCAAGTCTCTAGTACATTTCTTTATCCACAACATCATCCTCTGCACTTCCCAACTTTGTATTTGGATCGACAAGTGTACTTGCTAGTTTGTAGGTTGTTTTACCTGTTTTGTGTAGTAAGTAGGCAATGTATTTTTATTGAGATATGAAGACCCCTTTTTTTGAATGGGCTACTTCAATCCAAAAAATATATTTTAACTTTCCTAAAGTATTGATTCCAAACTCTTTGGCAAGGCACGGGCTTAACCTTTATTGCTCCTTTTCATCATTCCCAGTAACAATGATATCATCAATATAGACCAATAGAACTGTTACTCAATCTAAATCAAAATGCTTCATAAATAAAAGCGTGGTCCCCTTGGCTTTGTTTGTGTTTAAGGCTCAGCATTTGGTGAATCTTCCAAACCATTCCCTAGGTGATTGTTTCAACCCATAAAATGTTTTTCCCAGCTCTCAAATTGTGTTGGCCTTAATATGCCCTGTATACTCAGGTGGTAACTTCATGTATATTTCTTCTTCAAGATCCCCATGTAGGAATGCATTTTGCATATTAAATTGTTGCAAATTCCAGTCATGATTTGCTGTCAAAGACAAAATTACTTTCACCATATTCATTTTTACAACTAGTGCAAAGGTCTCCAAATAATCCACTCCATAAGTTTGATTGAACCCTTTGGCCACCAACCTAGCCTTATAACTCTCAATCAGCCCTGTATTTTAGAGTGTAAACCCACTTGCACCCAACAAGTTTTTTTCCAGGTGGTATAGTGCTAGTTTCAAAATACTGTTCTTCTCCAATGCCTCCATTTCCAAATCCATGGCTTGTTTCCACTTTTTGTCAATTAATTCCTTACATACAAAAGAAAGTATAATTGTGGTATTTAACCTTGTGAGAAAGGTTCTACGGGTAGGTGATACTTTTTCAAAGGATAGATAGTTTGTTTAAGGGTAAGGTGGTTTAGTCTAGGCTCAAGTTCATTTTCTAAAGTAATTGGGAGATAGAGATATCAAAATGGGTTGAAACCCGTGAGTCAATCCAAATCACCATGGTTTGAGCTATGTTGAGCTGAAAAAAATAGTGTTTTTTCAATGCCAATTAAACTAAATCTGACTTACTAACCCGCGACCCACGAGTTAAATGAGTTTAAGTTGGGTTGAAGGTGGGTGACCCGTAACCCAACAACAACAACTCTTTATTATTTTTTTACAATTTTTCATAAGTTTTTTATTATAATTATTTACTACTTCTATTTGTGTAGGTTGACAATCTAATTTGTCTAAAAAATAGAATATTTTTCAATAATATTTAAATATTTTGGATGTTTAATTTATTTGATTACCAAATTCCGTAGGTTGACACTTTAATTTTGAACTAGTATCTTTATAGTAATGTTTGGTGAAAAAGGTGAACATGTTAATCGTACTGATATAAAAAAAAAAATCAATTGAGTCAATCCACCTTAATTGTACTATAGTAAATATATAATTTCGAAAAAGGAGTGCTCTAGTTTGTGTTAGACCTCTTATAAGTAAACATTATAAGAAGAGAAACCAGAAATATGACTCTAAAGTAAATAGGACATTTATTACTAGTTGTTGACAATTTTTTAACCATTTTAATAGTTTTAATGTTTGATTAGCAGTATTAATGTTTGTATGGATATCAACTTTGGGGACAATTGAGGCACATGTAAAACATTTTTTAGAATTATGATTGGATTTATTTGGGACTTCCATGATCGATTGAAGTTATTATGTTTCCTTTAGCTATGGAAATTTTCTTGTTGCTAGAAAATGGGGAATTGTGGAAAACTGTTCAGTGAGGTTTGTCATTTGGTCTGTGGCTCGAGAGTCTAAAATCAAACAGAAAATGGTAACTTACCATAATGTCAATGAATGCATACTTACAGTAATTTCAAGTTTACTAAGGAAGGACCTTACTTTTCTGTCTCCTCATGGTTGATTGTTGAGATCCTCCTTGACTCATGGCTAGCCTTTCATTTCCCTTTCAGGATGGTCTTAATGAGATGAGACCGTTTTATATATTTTTTTTCCATTCAGCTGATGGCTAAATGAACACTCCGTAATTCTCTTTCATTGTTCAGGTTGTCACCATTTTCCATTTCAGCTATTACAATTATGCATAGAGGTGCAACAATGAAGGATGCAATAGGGACCAAATAGGTGCGGCAAGGACGGTTCCATTTTAGGGTTTATACAACAATGAAGGCTACATTTTAGGGTTTACAAGTAATGAAGGCTGTAATTAAATCACACAATCAAAGGCTCCAAAAGATCAAGAGCTTTGATACCATCTCAATATTAGAAGAAAATAATTTCTCTCTTATTCAGTCTCATTACATACATATGATATATATGCATACATTGATTAGATAATTTAGGAAACAAGCACAACCTAATCTAGGAAACAAATCCCAGAGATTTTGGGATTGATATGCTAGTAAAAAATCAAGATACGGTCAATATACAAAATTAAAACCCATAGGAATAAAATACGAAACTTCCTAAAATTTCTGAACAGAAAAAAGTCTAAAACTTCCTAAAATATCCCAACACTTAGTAAACTTTAACTTGAGGGGAGTGTTAGAATGTATGAAGATATCCAAAATATCTTGGTCATATGTTAAATTTTTCTTTCGGATTAGTTTCCATATTTTGTTAGATCATTGTTAGTATAAATAAGGATTTGTGCTTAAGGATCATTAAAAGTCTCTCTTCTCTCCCTCAATACTTACATAATTCACAAGGTAGAAAAACATATTAAGAACAAAACCAGTCGAAGATTCTACTAATTTGCATAAAGTTAAAAAAGCTTTTAGGTAATATACAAACAATAACAGTCACCTTGGAAATATAAGAAGACCAGAAGATTACTATACCTTAACCAACCTCTTTTCTTAAGCTGAAAGACATTGTCAACCAAATTCAAAATAGGAACAGTCACGTTAGGTGGGGTCCACTGCAAAAATGGTTAATATTACGAAGGTTAATCGTGTCTTCCAAACCAAAAAACTGAAAGGTTAAATTCATCCAGTGGCTGTACTTTATGAAAATGTCCAAATGGGTCCCGAGAAGTTTGTAATTAGGTCATTATAGAATTGTATATGTTCTCAATGTATTGTATGTATAATGCGAGCACATAATATGTATTTATACTACTGAATAAAATCAATTACAATAAATGCACATAATAATATGGAATCAATCACCTTAATTTACGAGATTATGTGACGGTTAATTTCCTAGAAATTTATAACCGCTGATTATATTCTAACACTCCCCCTCAAGCTAGAGCATATATGTCATATGCACCAAGCTTGTTACAAATGTACTCAATTTGAGGGCCTCTACGGGACTTTGTGAATACGTCAGCCAGCTGATTGATAGAGTTGACAAAATAAGTAGTAATTTTTCCAGAGAGATCCTTTTCTCTAACAAAGTGACAATCAATTTCAATGTGTTTGGCTCTTTCATGGAAGACCGAGTTTGATGCAATGTGAAGTGCAGCTTGATTGTCACAAATAAGCTTTGTTTCATAGATGTTCCCTATTTTTAGTTGTAGTAGTAGTTGCCTAAGCCACGTAAGCTCACAAGTGGCTGCTGCCATAGCACGATATACCTTCTATTATAATGGTTGATGAGTCTACGATTTTAGCTCACGGTATTGGGATTGTAAAGCTTTTTCCATCTTTATCTATTGATAATGTTCTTTATGTCCTTGGGTCCCCCTTTAACTTATTATCCATTATTAGTCTAACTTGTTCTCTTGATTGTGTAATTTCTTTTAACCAAAGATTTTGTTTGTTTACAGGACCGAAGTTCAGGACAAATGATTGGCACAGGATGTGAGTCTCATGGTCTTTATCATCTTCGCCCTTCTACACATATTAGCACAATTATGGAGTCTCCATCTCTCCTTCATGCTAAGTTAGGTCATCCTAGTCTTGCTAAATTGCAGCAACTTGTTAAAGTCATGCTGAGCTAGTTTGTTATGTGAGTCATGTCAATTAGGAAAATACAGTCGTAGTTCCTTTCCCCGTAGTGTCTCACAACATGCTTCATCACCTTTTGCCTTCACTCTAATATTTAGGGGCCTAGTTATGTTAAATCTAATCTAGGTTTTCAGTATTTTGTTACCTTTATTGATGAATATTCCATATGCACTTGGTTGTTCTTAATGAAAAACCGTTCTGAGTTGTTTTCTATATTTCAATCCTTTTATAATGAAATTAAAACTTAGTTTAGGATTTCTATTTGAACTTTGCGAAGTGATAATGGTCGTGAATATCTCTCCCATTCTTTTAAACATTTTATGGCTTGTCATGGCATTCTCCATCATATTTCATGTGCATATACACCTCAACAAAATGAGATGGTTGAGTGAAAGAATAGACATCGTATTGAAACAACTATCACTCTTTTAATTCATGGTGAGGTTCCTCAACATTTTTGGGATGTTGCTATTCTTATTACATGTTATCTTATTAATTGCATGCCATCTTCGATTTTAGATAACAAAATTCCTCATTCTATTTTATTTCCTCATGCACCTAGACATACCTTACCTTTGAAAAGTCCTAGTCTTGATAAGTTATCTCCTAGATCACACCAATAAGTCTTTTTAGGATTTACTTGATCATAAAAATGATACAAGTATTTTTACCCTTCTCTTAACCGCTATTTTGTTTCTGCAAATATTACCTTCAATGAATCTTTATTTTACTTTAAAGGTCATTCTTCTTCCGATGTGTCTCCATCTGTTACAGTTAATATTCCTATTGTTTGTGATTCTCCAGTTGTGCACAGTCTACAGACAGATTCTCCTCCTCCACCACCCATTCAAATTTATAGTCGAAGACATTGTCCCCAGCAACCACCAAGTGACCCACTTTAAGTGCCAACTATTCTGTCTCCTCCAGCTCCGACAACTGATTTTGACCTTCCAATTTCCCTCCGTAAAGGTATACGTTCTACTCGTAATCCCTCTCCACATTATATTGTTTTATGTTACCATAGATTATCTTCCTCCTTTTATATATGTCTTTTGTCTATTTCTTTTTTGTCCATTCCTAAATCTCTCAGTGAAGCCTTCCCCCTTCCCTATTGGAGGCAGGCCATGCTAGATGATTTAAGTGCTCTTCAGAATAGTGGAACTTGGGAGCTCGTCCCATTACCGTCTGAGAAATCTATTGTTGGTTGCAGGTGGATTTTTGCTATCAAAGTTGGTCTTTATGGTACTATTGATCGCCTCAAAGTTCGACTTGTAGCCAAAGGCTACACACAAATTTTTGGATTGGATTATGGTGATACTTTTTCTCTGGTGGTAAAGATGACTTTTGTTCATTTATTTCTAGCCATGACTGCTCTTCAACAATGGCCTCTTGATCAAATGAATGTCAAAAATGCTTTCCTCAATGGAGATTTGTAGGAAGTTATTTATATGGAGCAACCTATTGGATTTCTTGCTCAGGGCGAGCCTATTCTAGATCCTAAGCAGTATAGAAAATTGGTTGGAAAACTAAATTACCTTACCGTTACTCGTCCTGACATTTCTTTTGCGATCAGTGTGGTGAACCAATCTCTCAATTCCCCATGTGAAGATCATCGGAATACAATTATCCGTACATTAAATTTCATTAAAGGATCTCCTGGAAAATGTTTGTTACATGGTTCCAATAACCATACAAAAGTTGTTTGTTATTCTAATGCTAATTGGGCAGGATCTCCTTCTGATAGAAGATCTATCTTCAGGTGTCTCCATTGGTGGTAACTTGATAAAAGCATAATTTAGAGCTATGGTCTCAGTCACTTTTGAGCTTGTTTGGCTTAAGCAATTTCTTACAAAGTTACAATTTGGACATGTAACTCAAATGACACTTATATGTGACAACCAGACGACTCTATATATAAGTTTTAATTTTGCCTTTCATGAGAGGACCAAACATGTTGATATTGACTACTATTTCATTCAAGAGAAGAATGTATCTGGAGACATCAAGACTGAGTTCGTTAACTTAAATTATCAGTTAGCAAATATTTTCACTAAGTTTTTGAGGGACCGAGAATTGATTATATTTGTAACGAGCTTGGTACATACAATTTATATGCACCAGCTTGAGGGGAGTGTTGGATATATTACGTTTAATGTTAATTATGGAAACAACATCTATTGTTAATTAGGGAAATATAGACATTGTTTGATATTAGTAGATATTGTTGATATTGTTTGTAACAATATCTGCTATTTACTATATCTATGTTTGGTTGTCTTATATACTTGTATCATTCTTCATTATAAATATATTACCCTCTGTATATTTTAGACACTAAGAGAGATTAACACTAAACCTAGTTTTCACTATATTCAATAGGGTCAAAATGTATTGAAGCAAAGACTAGTACTTGGGAAAGAAATACAGAAGTAACCACCATTAATAGAAGCATAGAAGGGGGAACTGATTTAAAGATTAGTAGTTTTTGAGTTTGATGGTGATTCATTACAATCCTTCAAATCACAAAGTAGAAGTTAGGAAGGTTCATTAATCAAGAATCACACTCTTGTGGTGGAGAAGAAAGCAAAAACAAGGAAGCAAAATTGGCAAGGAAAACAAATATTATGATGAAAGCAAAAACATATTTTTTTCCTTCTTCCTCAATTATTGGAAGGAGGAGACATTCTCCTTCTTTTCCCTTAAAGGAAGATAAAGACCAAAACTAGTAATGTTGTACAATTTTTACTATAATCATTTATAAAGGTTATTCATAACTTAACCATGTAGGCATGGTCCCAAAGAGAATAAGCGGCTAATGCATAACTTAAACATGCCTCAATAAGTAACAACAAACCAAATATCTCAATCAACAAGTGTGATATGCAAAACAAAAAGGCAATCAATCCCAGTTGGCTACAAACCTCAGGTGGAACTCCAACTGGATCGTCCATATTATCAGAAGTTGGATTGAAAGTTGTAGTTGGAACATCCTTTCCAACCTTAGCTTCCATTGCTACATCATGTTTTCTATCCATATCCAAGTTAGTAGATTCATTACCATGGTTTGTTAAAAGTTGTGAATCTTCCTTTAAGCTAAATTCATTCTCAGAATTGCACTCATTATCTTCTGCTTCTTTATCAAAATTTTCATGACCAAAATTAGCTTCCTTTTCACCTTCCTCATTATCAGAGCTTAACGCGGACTCTGTATTAGTCTGCCTTGGAACACTTTTATCCATCTCATCCATGCTCCAATACATGTTCTGATTGGTTGACCTGGAAGAAGGGGATGATGAACCAACAACCTTTCGAATTAAACCATCTGAAACACCTTTAAACTGTCGTACAATATCATCCACAGCATCATCTACATTGACTGTCAATATAAAAGAAGTTGAGCATTATGGCAGGAACTCATTTACTAATAACGAAAAAAAAATCTTGAATAAAGTTTGCAGCAATAGGTAAAATTCCTTAATTAAACTGAAACAAAAAAAAAAGAAGATAGAAACACAAGTAGATCTTTACTGTTTAACCAACCTCCCTAAAGGGCAAAAAACCTAGAGACAATTTCCTCCTTAATTACTACTAGTTGTTCCTCACATTTACATCACTCCATAAACCAAATTTCTTCCCTCTGCTCATTTGCAATTGTAACATTAGCATTCATTTATACAACACTTGAATATGTCCCATTTTGTCCTCTTGTGTCCTTACCTACAAGTGTCAATTCTTTATTTCTCATCCTCTACCTAGTAACATAGAGGTTCAATAAATAATAGGGCACAAGAAAACAAAAAAAAAACAAACGAAAAAACTATACATGGAAAAACCTTCACAAATAACAATTAAGTTCAACAACTTATGCTTAAATGTAGGTGTTAGATATTTCTAATTTAGTTTATTATATTTCTGCTATTAAAGTTATTAGATGTAACTATTAGAAAATGAGACTTTTTTAGATGCTTTAAGATCTTTTTTCTTGTTAGGTTGAAATTAATTATGAATCTTGTTTTGTGCGAAAGTTGGTTGTTTGGATAGTGGTTAGGATAGAATGAGTGCTGGCATTTGTTTTATGCAAATTTACATCTCTTTTATGAATCAAAGAGAAACTTTTACCAAAAAGAATTAATATAAAATGTTGAAAGTCCCACATCGATTAGAGATAAGGCTAATTCACAATATATAAGTGGGTGAAATACTCACCTTATAAGCTGGTTTTGTGAGGTTGAGTTAAGCTTAAAGCTCACTTCCTAACATGGTATTAGAGCCAGGTTAGAGCCTATCCTAGAGAGATTTCTTGGACATTCTGTTCCACCCGCTATCGGCTCTCTAACGGACCACCTATTAATTTCTAGTGTACAAGAGGAATATACCTCGGCGTGAGGGGGTGTGTTGGAAGTCCCACATTGACTAAAGATAAGACTAATTCACAATATATAAGTGGGTGCAATCCTCACCTTATAAGCCGGTTTTGTGGGGTTGAGTTAGGCTTAAAGTCCACTTCTAACATAAAAGAAAGAAGATTGTTATTCAATTGATTCATTTGAAACAATACGTTAGCCTCTTTCTATATATATAGAACTCTAACACAAAAATAAATAGATCTCTAAAGTCTTCTTACAACTTCTATTAGCTTCTAATAATATGTATAATATTCTACAAACTTCTAGTAATGCCTTTAATATTCTACTTGCGACACTTCTCTTCAAGCTGATGAATGAGTATCTATCATTCGTAGCTTGCATGTGAGATCATGAAGCTGCTAGTGGCAAGAACTTTTGTGAACAAATGTGCTAGCTGAAGCCCAGATGGGACGTAGGAAGTAGTGATAAGGTCACTATTCAGTTTCTCTTTAATAAAGTGTCGGTTTATCTCTATTTGTTTGGTCTTTTCATGCTGAACTGGATTGTGAGTAATTCTGATAGTTGTCTTATTATCACAATAAAGAATCATAGGTTCTTCACATGCCACTTTAAGATCATTTAGAATAATTCTTAATTCGCATACCCCTTGTGTCATAGGTCGGATCTCCAAGTCACCAAATTTCCACCCAAGAACATGCAATATCCTGTGGTAGATTTCCTATCTTTGACAGACCCTGCATAATCTACATCAGTATACACTTCCAGTTCTAACTTTTCATTTCTTTTGAACAATAATCCTCTTCCTGAACTTTATTTATTGAAGGATTTTATTTACGGCTTGTAAATGTCTCTTATTTGAGACATGCATGAACTGGCTAACGACACTTATAGCATAAGCTATGTTTGGTCTAGTGTGAGCTAAGTAAATGAGCTTTCCAACAAGCCTTTGATATTGACCTTTATTCACAGAAGAACTGCCTTCATCATTCCCAATTTTATGGTTTTGTTCTATAGGAACTCTAGTGGTCTTGCAATCCATCATACTTATTTCTTTGAGAAGATTAATAACATACTTTCTTTAGAAGATTAAGATTTCTTTCTTTGAGTAAGCTACATCTATCCCAAGGAAGTACTTCACCTTTCCTAGATCCTTCATTTCAAATTGAACCACAAGCTTTTCTTTCAAGGTTTCCTTCTCATGTTCATCATCTCTTACAACAATCATATCATTAACATAGACCAAGAGTAGTGTAAGTTTACCTCTCGGAGAATGATTGATGAACAAGTTATGGTCACCTTAACTTTGTCGATACCCCATGGAGATCATAACATGAGTGAGTCGTCCAAACCAAGCATAGGATAATTGCTTAAGTCCATACAAGGCTTTCTTCAATCTACATACTTTATTCCCTTCTTCAATAGGCCTAAAACCTGGGAAAATTTCTATATAAACTTCTTCCTCTAATTGTCCATGCAAGAAAGCATTTTTAACATCAAATAGTTACAATTCCCAACCAAAATAAGCTGCCAATGAGAAAATGATTCTAACTGCATTCGTCTTTGCCATTAGAGTAAATGTCTCCTCATAATCAACACCATAAGTCTAAGTGAATCCTTTGGCAACTAACCTTTCTATGTAACGTTTTAATGTGCCATATGATTTATAATTTACATTATAAATCCATCTACATCCTATTGCCTTTTTATCTAGTAACCTATTAACAAATTCCTATGTTTGGTTCTTTTCTAAGGTACTCATCTCTTCATTCATAGCTTGAACCCAATTCTCATCCTTCAATTCTTCTTCAATTGAAGTAGGGCTCTAATTACATCGATGGCAGAGAGGAAATTTTGGTGTTGCACAGATAGGATTTTAGTCACAAAATGACAAATAGGATACTTGGTACAAGACTTAGTTCCTTTTCTCCAGGCAATGGGCAATTCATCAAGGTCAGGCTCACAGCTCATTCAAGGAATTTTCCAAAGGTTCAAGGGTGTCACAAGAAGGAGCCCTTACCATCGGGTTATATGATTGGTGTTGTTCTTGGATCAAGTTAGGTAGCTTTTGTATTCTCTAATATTTCATACGGATGAAATTCTCTAGACGACTAATTTCTAGAGTTGACCTGGACTCAAGAACAGAGTTGCCCTTGTTAGGAGCAACTTCAGAATTGTGGCTAATTTCTGGAGCTAACCTTGATTTGTGAACAAAGATGCTCTTGTTAGGAGCAACTTCAGAGACATCCATACAAGATGTGCAAGGAGTACAAAGAGAAGTATGAGATGGTTCTTGTATGAAAGGATTAAAAGATGAATCAAAAGATTCAGAAGACTCAGCTTCAAAAGAACTCTCCTGAGGCTAAGGACGTTTGTTTTCATCAAAAGTGACATCCATGAAGGTAAAAAACCTTCGACTCGTAGGATGATAGCAACGATATCCCTTTTTATTAGATGCATAGCCAACAAATATACATTTAATAGCTCTATGATATAACTTTCCACGGAATTGACTATGAATATGGACAAAGACAACACATCCAAACACTAGACTATGAAGACTAGAGAGAAAATGAACAGATGGAAAAAAGGAATATATGAACTCAATAAGACTCCGACTATCTAGAACTCGAGAGGGTAATTGATTAATAAGATGGACCATAGTGAAGACAGCCTCTCCCCAATAAGATTTAGGGACATTCATTTGGAAAAGAAGTGTCCGTGTAACCTCAAGAAGATGCCTATTTTTTCTTTTAGCTGTATTCACACAAGTAACCTCATGAACGATAACATTTTCGGAAAGGAATTTAGACATGTCATGATTTACATATTCATTGCCATTATCAAAACTTAAACGTTTGATTGACTTCCGAAATTATGTTTTTCCCATATGGAAGAATTTGACAAGTAACAACTTCTGTGAGGGTCTGGTGATAGCTCCAGCGAATGTCCGGTGAAGGTCTGACGACATCTCCGACAACGGTCCGACAAAAACTCCGGCAAGGTTTGATAGCAACTCCGGTAGATAGCAAGGTGCAAGAACAGAAAAAACCACAAGTTGGGTGCACTTCAGGCAATCCAAATATTTAAAGGAAATGGGTGCACTTCAGGCAACCCTAAAAGGAACCTTAAGTAAAACAGAGAAGAAATGCGGAAGGAGGGCTCCCAAGATCGAGAGCGCTGATACAAACTAGAAAAAATTAATATAAAAGAAAGAAGATTGTAATTCAATTGATTCATTCAAAACAATACATTAGTCTCTATATATAGAGAACTCTAACACTAAAATAAAGAGATCTGTAGAATCTTCTTACAACTTCTATTAGCTTTTAATAATACATTTAATATTCTACCAACTTGTAGTAATACATTTATTGTCCTACTTACAACACTTTTTGTAACACATAAGCTACTGCACTCAGAATAGTGAAGAAGATTTTTCCCTACTTCCATAGTATATTTTCACAAGAAAAACTCTTTTCTCTATTTTTTTTCTTTGGTTTTACATCCTTTATGTTTTTTCTGAGCTCATTAATTTTTGAGGGCCTGTGAGGGAGTGAAAACATGTGAGAAAGTCATACACAAACCAGAAAAAAATACCCACATGAAAGGACAGCATCAAGAAGCAATTCTTTACCTCCACCTCCTATTTTTGTAAGAGAAAGTTATGATTTGTGGGCTGAAAAAGTGAGAACTATTTTGAGAGCTCAAACTCTGGGAAGTGGTGGAAAATGGAAGTAATCCAGCTCCTTTACCAGACAACCCAACACTGGTTCAAATAAGATTCCATGGTGAAGAAGTGGCAAAGGAAGCCAAAGCACTTACTATTATACATGCAGTAGTACATGATGATGTTTTTATCAAGATATTGAATCTTGAGATAGCGAAAGAGGTCTAGGACAAGCTCAAGGAGGAGTTGCGACTCAGTGAAAGAACAAGGAGGATGAATTTGAGAAGAGAATTTGAAGTAAACAAAATGAAGGAATCTGAAATAGTGAAGGAGTTTTCTAACAGATTTTCCAAAGTGGTTAATCAAATCAAATTGCTATGTGAAGAGCTTAAAGATCAAAAAGTTGTGGAGAACATTTTGGTCTGTCTTCTAGAGAGGGTTGAGTAAAAAATCTCCTCACTTGAAGAAAATAAAGATTTTACCCATATTTCACTTGTTGAACTTGTCAATGCTATGCAAGCCATTGAGCAAAGAAGAGCACTGAGAATGGAAGAAAATGATGACGGTGCTTTTGTGGCTAACAACAAAAGCAAACCTCTAGGTAGAAGCAACTATGAAAAAAACCTTTTGGTGGGAAGAAAGGAAGTGGAAAAAAAGAAGATAACAACAAAATAGGAGTGTTAGAATAATTACATCTATGTATTATCATTAACCCTAAGTATAGGGTGTCGATTGTTGGAAACATCCTACATCCTTACCTAGTTCTGCACCTAGGTGTCTATTTTTTCTTTTTGCTATACCATTTTGTTGTAGTGTACGACGATAAGTGAACTCATGCAATATACCATGTGAACTCAAAACGACAGAAGAAACAGACGAGAAGTACTCTTTGGCATTGTTACTTCTTAAGGTTTTGATTACTTCACCAAATTGATTCTTGATTTCATTCAAAAAATATGTAAAGATGGATAACAATTCAGAACGATCTTTCGTAAGATAAACTCAAGTACATCTCGAATATTCATCAATGAATGTAACAAAATACCTAAAACCATAAGATGATATGCGACTAGGTCCCCGGATATCAGAATGGATGATAGAGAAACAAGAATTACACTTTGATTGAGACCTTTTAGGAAAGTTTGATCTAACATGTTTGCCTAGTTAACATGACTCACACTCTAAGGTTTGAAGACTACTAAGTTCAGCAAACATTTTTTTTTTAATTTGGATAAATGAAAATGGCCAAGTCGATCATGAAACATTTTAGACGCAGGACACTTGTGGACGAGATCCAAAATGGCATAATCCTCTAGCTTCATATCCTTCTCCAATCTGTCTCCCCGAACCATGTTGGAACGAAACTTTGAAGGTCAAAACGAAGACGGCAAGGTCCGGCGAGACTGACGACAGTGGTGCAACGAAGTTCCGGTGAGCGAAAGGTGGCGCATGGACGTCACGCGCCCAGCAACGGCAGACAAAAGTTGAGCGCATGGATGACAAGTAGACTCCACACCGACAGGGTTGGTGGTGGCTTGGAGAGGAACTCCATATCCAGGGGTCGTTGGCAAAAACCAAGGTGTTCGGTGACGGTTACTGGTGGTGGACGGTAAACGGCAACAAAAATTGTGCCAGAGATGACGGATACAGGCAGAGTGGGATCGACCCACTCTAATACCATCTTAAGAGTAAAACATGAAAAAAATATATGATTAGAGGGCTTGAAGGACCCTCTCACTTTCTTCTATTTATAATGAAAAAGTGATACAAGGATAGATAGAAGACTAAGGGACTACACTAGACACCTAGGTGCTGAACTAGGTACGGCTGTAGGATGTTTCCAACACTCTACACCCTATACTTAGGGTAATGATAATACATAAAGGTTGGAAAGAAAAGTTTCCACCTTGCTCTCACTATAAAAAGATGAACCATACAAAAAATTATAGTGGGTTTAGACCTAGAGTCAAATATAGGGCTTGCAACTTGCTTGGACATGTGGAAAAAGTTTGCAAAAACAAGGAAAACAAACAAGGAAAACAAGCTCAAGTTGTTGAGCATCAAGAACAGATTGAAGGGCACTTGTTTGTTTCTTCTTATTATTTTACAAGTAGCATGAGAGAAGTTTGGGTCTTAGACAGCGGGTGTACCAATGATATGACTCATGATGTAAGTTTTCTCATGGAACTTGATCAGGCCTACTTCTCTAAAGTCACTATTGGCAATGGAGAAAGTGTTGATGATAAAGGAAAAGGAGTGGTTGTTGTTCAAACTCCTTCAGGCACTACATACATTTCAGATGTTTTATTTATGCTTGATTTAAGTCAAAGTCTTTTAAGTGTGGGGCAAATGCTTGAAAAGAATTATGCTTTGCACTTAGAAACATATTTGATCGCTATGGATGTGAGATAATGTCTATTAAAATTAGAGAGAAAAGCTTTCCTTAGAATGAAAACAAACTTTTGTGCAAGTTTTTCCAAACTGTTGAGAAAAAAGAGAATAGGATTTGAGATTAATCTCCCTTGTGTATAAACCACACATAGGGTAATCTATTTATAATAGAGAGAGGTACAATTAAAAAGGGTAACTGAAAATAAATAGAAGATATTGTTTGATATTGTGATTAACAATATCTTAATAATATCAAACAATATCTAACACTCCCCCTCAAGCTGGAACATAAAAATTGTATGTGCCAAGCTTGTTGCAAATATAATCAATTCTAGGCCCCGTAAAGACTTAGTAACAATATCTGCTAACTGATCACTTGAGTTAACAAATTCAGTCTTAATGTCTCCAGACATGATCTTTTCTTGAATGAAATGAGAATCAATCTCAATGTGTTTGGTCCTCTCATGAAAGACAAGACTAAAGCTAATATGAAGAACAGCCTGATTGTCACACACAAGTGTCATTTGAGTAACATTTCCAAATTGTAACTCTCTAAACAATTGCTTGAGCCAAACAAGTTCCAAATTCTAGGCCACAACTCTATATTTTGCTTCTACACTGGATCTTGCTACAACACTCTGTTTCTTACTTTTCCACGAGATCAAGTTATCACCAATGGAGACACAATACCCAAATGTAGATCTTTTATCAGAAGGAGATCCTGCTCAATCAGCATCTGAATAGCAAACAACTCTTGTATGGTTATTAGAACCATATAACAATTCTTTTCCAGGGAATCTTTTAATATACTTCAAGATACAAATGACTGCATTCCAATGATCTTCACATGGGGAATTAAGAAATTGGCTTACCATACTGACTACAAAGGAAATGTCATGACGAGTAACGGTAAGATAATTCAATTTCCCAACCAATCTTCTATACTGCTCAAGATCAGATATAGGCTCCCCCTGATTTGGTAGAAGTTTAGTATTGGGATTCATAGGTGTATCAACAGACTTTGAACTCACCAACCCAGTTTCCTCCAGAATATCCATGGCATATTTTCTCTAAGATATAACAATACCATCACTGGACTGTGCGACCTCAATACCCAAGAAATATCTGAGTTTGCCAAGATCTTTGGTCTGAAAATGGTGACAGAGATGCTGTTTCAACTTAGAGATGTCATGGTTGTTACTCCCTGTACGAACGATGTCATCAACATATACTATCAAGTAAACACATCCAGCACTCGAGTGTTGATAAAAGACTGAATGATCTGCTTCACACCGAGTCATACCAAATTGCTGAACAACATTGCTAAACTTTCCAAACCAGGCCCTAGGAGATTATTTTAAGCCATATAGGGATTTGCGAAGACGACATACTATCCCAGAAGACTCCCCCTGAGCAACAAACCCAGGAAGTTGCTTCATATAGATTTCTTCTTGCAAATCACCATTGAGGAAAGCATTTTTAACATCCAGTTGATAAAGAGGCCATTGTTGAAGAACAACCATGGTAATAAATAAACGAACAGAAGCCATCTTTGCCACGGGGGAAAAGGTATCTCCATAATTCAACCCAAAAACTTGAGTATAACCTTTGGCCACAAGACGAGCTTTGAGACGATCAATAGTACCATCAGGTCCAACTTTGATAGCAAACACCCACCTGCAACCAACAATAGATTTCCCAGACAGTAACGGGACCAGTTCCCAAGTTCCACAGTTATGAAGAGCACTTAGTTCATCTGTCATGGCCTGACGCCAACCAAGATGGGCTAAAGCGTCACGGACAATTTTTGGGAATGGACACAGAAGAAAGAGAGGAAAGAGATGTATAAAAAAGTAATGACAATCGATGATAACTCAAAGCAATATAATGGGGAGAGGAATTTCCATGAATTAAAAGAGTGCGAGTTGTTTCAATAAGATGTCTATTTTTATGTTCAGCTACACCATTTTGTTGAGGGGTATAAGCACAAGAAGTTTGATGTAGAATACCATGAGAAGCCATAAATTGTTTAAAAGAACAAGAAAGATATTCACGGCATTTATCACTGCGCAAAACTCTAATAGAAACAACGAATTGAGATTTAATTTCATTAAAAAAAATTGAAAGATATGAAATAATTCCGAACGATGTTTCATAAAAAATAACCAAGTACATCTGGAATAATCATCAATGAAAGTAACAAAGTATTGAAAACCTAAAGTAGACTTAATGTGGCTAGGACCCCAAATGTCAGAGTGAACCAAGGCAAAAGAGGACAAAGCATCACATGTGACACGACGAGGAAAGGAAGTACGACTATGCTTGCCTAATTGACACGACTCACACCAAACGAGATAACTTGGACAAAGCAGGGACAAGATGTTGTAACTTGGCAAGGCTTGGATGACCTAACTGAGCATGAAGAAGAGAGGGAGACTCCATAACTGCACCAACATGTGTAGAGGGACGAATATGATAAAGACCATGAGACTCTGTGCCAATCACCTGTTTCGAACTCCGGTCCTGTAAACACACGGAATTGTTGGTAAAAGAAACAACACAATCAAGGGAATGAGTTACACGACTGATGGACAACATGTTAAAAGGAGACCCAGGGACATAAAGAACATTATCAATGGTTAGAGAAGGGAAAAGTTTAACAGTGCCAACACCATGAGATGAGATTCTAGAACCATCAGTCAATGTAACAGAAGGTAAAGGGTTAGTAGAGGATAAAGAAAAGAACAAAGATTTGTTACCAGTAATAAGATCAGTGGCTCCTGAATCAAAAACCCAAGGACCAGGAGAAGAAGATCGAGTCAGACCAACAAAAGATGTACCTGTGTGAGCAACAGATGTAGTGGAACTAGAAGACTGTTGATCCTTATACCATTTGAGAAATTTGTTGAACATAGCAGGTGTATCGGATGAAACAGGAGAAGGAGGATCCCTAGTAGACGAAACTGGTGAAAGGTTGGTCTGAACAGCTGCAGCAGAGCGAGGAGGATGACCATACAATGCATAACACTTGTCAATCTTGTGACCTGTCTTGCCACAATGTTCAAACTCATGTAATGCATAACACTTGTCAATCTTGTGACCGAGCTAGCCACACACAATGTTCACACTTAGGACGCCCTTTTCCCTGTTTGCGAGGGCGAGTCCGGTCATCACGGTGAGATGCCAACGCAGAAGAATCATCAACAGAAGCAGGTGTATCAGTGTTGGGTTGTTCTGGTACATGCAAAAGAGTAGAGTAGGTTGAAGTCAAGGTGGGGACAATCGGGGAACCCAAAATTTGATCATGAATATGTGAATATTTATCAGCAAGCCCGTGTAATGCTCCGAGCATGAAGAACTTTGAGCATTGCTCGATCCCCGTGGTAGGGTCGGGGGAAGGAGGCAATAACTCATTGAACTCATGAAAAAGAGCATGAAATTTGCCCATATAATTAGTCATAGAGTCTTGATGTTTAGAGGAAATAAGATCTGCAAATTTAGAACAGACACCATAGAGACGTTGAGTATCATTGGTGTATAATAACTTGGCATGCTCCCAGATTTGAGCACACGTTTCGTAGGAACGAAAAAGTTGCTTTAACGAAGGATCAAGAGTACCCTTGAGAACCACACATAATTGAGCATCAATGGTTTCCCAACGGTCGTCTTCAACAGGAGTGAGAGAAGGTGCTTTCGAGGCAAGATGATCAAGATACCTCTGACTCTTAAGCCATAATCGGATGTCTGATGCATGTGGCATAATTAGGGCCAGTTAACTTGTCAATGGATAAGTTTACATTAACATAGTTAGTATAGATGGACGGGTCAGACACACTAGAAGAGATTTCAAAACTAGAAGAGGCAGCGGAAGATGCCATGGCAGAACTGACACTCCAGCTCCAGTGGCGGCGGCTCCGACGGCTCTAACGGCGGTGGCGGCTCTGATGGTGGCTCCGACAGCAACTCCGGCGGCGGCGGTGGTGGTTGCAGCGACAGGGGCAACGAAAAAAAAATGCCAAAAAAGTACCTTAAGCTCTAGATACCATGTTGAGAGAAAAGAGAATAGGATTTGAGATTAATCTCCCTTATGTATAAACCACACATAGGGTAATCTATTTATAATAGAGAGAGGTACAATTAAAAAGAGTAACTAAAAATAAATAGAGTAAATAGAAGATATTGTTTGATATTGTGATTAACAATATCTAACAACATCTTAATAATATCAAATAATATCTAAACAATATCTAACACAGACAAAGTTGAAGTCTCAAGCAAAAAATAATTTGGAGTAGACAATCTTCAAGATCAATATTTAGAAATTCAAGAAGAAGATTTATAAGATGATGATGATGATGATTTTCCAGTTAAAGGCACTAAAAGTCTGGGTGATGGAGAAGATGATGATGACGATGATGATTTTCAGTATTTTGTAACTTTTATTTATGTATATTCCAGATGCACTTGGTTGTTTTTAATGAAAAAATGTTCTGAGTTGTTTTTTATATTTCAATCTTTTTATATGAAATAAAAGCTTAGTTTGGGCTTTGTATTCGAACTTTGTGAAGTGATAATGGTTGTGAATACTTTTCTTATTCTTTTAAACATTTTATGGCTTCTCATGTCATTCTTCATTACACTTCATGTGCTTGCACCCCTCCACAAAATGGGGTGGTTGGGCGCAATAATAGACATCTTGTTAAAACAACTCGCACACTTTTTAATTCATGGTGAGGTTCCTCAACATTTTTTAGGTGATGTTATTCTTACTGCATATTATCTTATTAATTGCATGACATCTTCAATTTTAAATAAAAAAAATTTTCATTTTATTTTATTTCTTCATGAATCTGTGCATTCCTTACCTCTTAAAGTTTTTGGATCTACATGTTTTGTTCATAATTTCAGTCCTCATCTTGATTGTTATCTCCTAGATCACACAAATGTGTTTTATTAGGATTTACTAAATCACAAAAAGGCTGTAAGTGTTTCTCTCATTCTCTTAACCGCTATTTTATTTCCGCAGATGTTACCTTCATTGAATCTTGTTTTTACTTTAAGGGTCATTCTTCTTTTGATGTATCTCCATCTATTATAGTTGATATTTCTGTTGTTTGTGATCATCCTCTTCTGCCCAGTCCACCGTCAGATTCTCCTCGTCCACCATCACTTTAATTTTATACTCGAAGACAGTGTACCCACAACCACCAAATGACTCACTTCTAGTGCCAAATCCTTTGTCTCCGGCTCCAACAACTGCGTTTTACCTTCTAATTGCCCTTCATAAAGGTATACATTCTATTTGTAATCTTGATCCTCATTTTACTACTTTGAGTTACCATAGATTATCTCCACCTTTTTATACCTTCATTTCGTCCATTTCTTCTGTGTTAATTCCCAATTCCCAAATTTGTAGGTGATGCCTTAGTCCATTAGTCCATCCTGGTTGGTGTCAGGCCATGCTTAATGAACTGAGTGTTCTTCAGAACAGTAGAACTTGTGAGCTCGTCCCATTAATGTATGAGAAATCTGTTGTTAGTTGCAGATGGGTTTTTGCTATCAAAGTTGGTTCTGATGGTACTATTGATCGTCTCAAAACTCATCTTGTGGCCAAAGGTTACACAAACTTTTGGTTTGGATTATGGTGATACTTTTTCTCCAGTGGCAAAGATGGCTTATGTTCGCTTATTTATAGCCATGATTGCTCTTCAACAATGGCCTCTTTACCAACTGAATCTCAAAAATGATTTTCTTAATGGAGATTTGCAGGAAGAAATTTATATGGAGCACTCTCCAGGTTTTTTTGCTCAAGGGGAGTCTTTTGGATTGGTATGTTGTCTTCAAAAATCTTTATATTGCCTATAACAGTTTCCTAGGATCTGGTTTGGAAAATCTAGCAATGTTGTTCAACAATTTGGTATGACTCCCCGTGAGGTAGATCATTCAGTCTTTTATCGTCACTCAAATTTAGGGTGTGTCTATTTGATAGTATATGTTGATGGTATTGTTCTTATATGCAATGACCACCGTGGCATCTCCTAGATGAAACAAAATCTTTGTCACCATTTTTAGACCAAAGATCTTGGCAAAATCAGTTATTTCTTAGGTATTGAGATAGCACAATTCGGTATTGTCATATCTTAAAGGAGGTATGCATTGGATATTTTGGAGGAAACTAAGTTGATGAATAATAAACACGTGGACACACCCATGGATTCTAATACCAACTTCTACAAAACTAAGGGGAGCTTTTATCAAATCCTGAGCAGTGTAGAAGATTAGTTGGAAAATTGAATTATCTTACTGTTACTCATCCTGAAATTTCCCTTGCAGTTAGTGAGGTGAGCCAATTCCTCAATTCCCCTTGTTAAGATCATTGGAATGTAGTCATTTGTATATTAAAATACATTAAAGGATCTCCTAGTAAAGGTTTACTAAATGGTTCCAATAACCATTCAAAAGTTGTTTGTTATTCAGATGTTGATTGAGCGGGATCTTCTTCTGATATACGATCTACTTCCGGATATTTTGTTTCCATTGCAAAAATAATTTGTTCAAAGAATAATGAAGTCAAAACAATTGCCAACCATTTCCAAAGCATCTAAGGACCAGAAACAAGCTACAAATGACGATTATTGAGTTTAGAAATTTGATATAAAAAGAAGCAAGCTACAAATGATCACGGCTGAGTTTAGGGATTTTGAGATAAAAGAATACATTGTTTATAGATGCAACTCTATTTTTTATAAAGTTTGTTTAATTGTGATCTAACTGTGCCTAAGTGACTATAGATTATTAGGTTACATTTACTGAAAAGAAAAAGGATACAATGAGGCCAGGTGTATCTTGAGTTTTAATAAACCCAAAAGTATACTCTAATACTCCCCCACATTATCAACTATGGTAAGTCGTAGAGTGTATGTGAGAGGAGACCATGCTAATCTATCATTACTTCTACAGCTAAAAGAGGTAAAATTAACAATTCTGATTCTTTATTGATAACAGTAGAAGGATGCAATAGATTTATAACAAATGCATACCTTCAAACAGATTCCTAACAAACTTTATTCTAGTATCTACCAAAATGCGATATTACCTATTGAAAGACAAAAGAAAAGGATATTAATTCTCTCTATTGGGCCACAAATAGTAGATAAGGTGTTACACATTTCAAGGAGAAGAATATAGGGAAAGACGAAATAAACTTTTCCAAAAACTAAAAATAACTTATGCATACTTAAAAATGATCTCTCAGAAAAGTTAAATCGAAGTAACTTCCACAAATTAGCTTATGTAGTGTCAGATCTCATCATAAAACTAATTGACACTAAGCAAGGTTGCCCAGTCCAACAAATGAGGTAGCCGATGTGAGATTTCCCAACATACTGAAGATAATTTTAGCCCATAGAGAAACTTATTTCATTTTTCCTTTTTATTTCTCTCCTAGAAGTGTTTATGAAGACCTATTCTAGACAGATATTAGCATATTAGGAAAAAGCAGTAGCATGAAATAATATACCTAGCACTTAAACAAATATGTGAAAAGTCCTAAATGTTTTATTGATATATATACCTGCCAGGGTCCTCATCATTGAAGAAGATTTCCCAAAGGAGTAGTTCTTCAAGTGAAAAAAGGAAAGAAAAAGGTGCTTAGATTGTCATTTTCCACATCGTTATGGACCATAAGAAAATGATATGATGGTCCCTTATCTAATGTTATGATAAGAAATACCAAGCATATACAAACCTTTGAGGAAACACTTAAAAAGTCCCACACCTCATGTTGTTCAGCAATATTAGCTATTGATAGGAGATCCTGAAGTAAGACAGTATATTTGATGTAAAGATATAGATGTTAAAAAACACATCAGATAATATTGAGGATTGTAGAAAGTGACTCAAAATACCTGGAGATATTTATCAAACTGAATGCAACGCTGATAGACAAATGCATCCTCTGTGCTTGAGGAAAATATCCTTTTAGGAGGCAAATGTAGCAAATAATTGGGAATATCTTTTAGATGTCGATGCAATCGCTCAAAATTCCTGTATCTGAAAATCACCTAAAGAATGTTCAGTGATGTTGAAGCAAAATATAAACAAGGAACAGAGCAATTTTGGAACTCTATCTTATGTATTCCCTAGTATAAAAGATCGGTTTAAACTTCAAAATAGGGAAAAGAGATGGTTTAACAAAAAATCATTGAGTGTTCCTAATATATTACTGTATGGTTAAAACCCAAAATTTACAACCAATATAAACCCAAATAAACCTGTCTGACATTATCCAAATTCAAACAGACATAACTTGTGCACTCCGACTATTATAGAAATGAATGAAAGTAAAACCTCTACCTTCTTCTAACAAACCAAGTTTTCTCTAGACCATCAGTCACTGCAATTGAATATACAGCAAAAGAAGTGGATCCTAGTTTCTCAAAATATGCTCCCATAACCTGTAGTGTGCAAGTAGACAACAAACAACAATCAATTAAATAAAAGCATCCACAGAAAAATATCCCATCTACCACGGCCTGAATCCCTTCCGATTTGTAAGAGCGAACGTTATATAGGTTCCACGTTATCAGACAAATGTGCAACAATATCATAGTATAGAAGTTGCAACAATATCAGACAAATGTGCATACCCGGCACCGAAGCTTTGGAACAGAATGTCCGTCTCTTCTCACAACCATTTCAGAACCACTCTTTCCCCGATATCCCTCACCATGTTTCTCAGATTCAGGGTTGTGCACCTCTGACCTTGGGGAGCATACCTTAAGAAGAGGTTGGTTTCCCAGGAGACAAGCACTGTTGGATCTCTTTAGATCTTTAAATTTTTTAGAAGGGATATCCCTGATATCCTTCACCTCATCAACATGATGGTCTACTTCAGAACAGAGTTCCTTGTCAGGATCCGGTGAAGACTCTGACCTATTTGTGCCTACAACATTTAGGTGTGGATCTGAACCCACATAATGCATAGCACCCATTCCTTCTTGAATTGCATCAATAGCAGGACATTTCAGTGAAGGGTCCTGATAGCCGGTTTTGGTATTTTTATGCTGTTTCCGTCTATAATTCCTTCCTCTAGCCCACATGTTCTCCAGATTCTCAGGCATAAGAACTTCGGTTCTTCTCTGACTTGCAGCCTCCAGCATTTGTGCCCAATCAGCAGAGGCTGTATGATTATCATGTCCACCCCCAGCATCAGAATGGCCATGATTATGAGTTGTATTGGTTGAATGTTCAAGGGCCGCCATCCAATTTATACCATCATCATTAAGGACAAGTAGAAGGGATTCAATCAGCTCGTTGATATACCTGATCATTAAGAGAAATACATTTTTAATGGAAATTGGAATAAATTAGTTAAATGTCAATGAAATTTCAGTTTTAGATAACCAGTGAAAGGTTTTTCCTTTAATCAAAAGAAATAGTGCTATTGCATCACTATACAGGTTGCAATCTGAGCCAAGTTAGCAGTACAACCTGTACCAATCATATGCAGTATTCTTAATACAATTAAAAGAAGTAAAAAAGTGAGGAGACAAAACCAAAACCCACTAAGACAATCTGTAATGTGGGAAACCTCATCTATCTTTACAAAAATCAGAGACAATACAAAGAGGCACTGTACAATATTTGTGCATTAAAATGTTTTCAATTGATTACACTAGATAACACCTAATACCTTTCTTCTTGGATTAATAGACAATATAACTTAGGCTATTAATTAGATATTAAACTAGCCAATTTGAGAGTTTAACATAGGTAACATTTGCTTTCATCGACTCTCAGCCTCCCAAACAAACAAAACCACATTTGAAAGGGGGGCATATTTTATTCATCAAAGAGGGCCCTCCAAAATAGTAAATATTAGTTAAAATTTATGTTGTACACAATGGTACTCTTAAACATATAATTTTTCCATACATATGATCTTCACATGTTAGCATACTGTAGTTGATAGTTTATCATAGTTCACTTGTTTTAAGTCAGTTTTTTGTATTCTGTACAGCAGTGTATGCTTTATACTATAGTTTTCTTTCTTTTATATATATACATACAGCTGTAAGTTTCTGTTAGTATTAACAGAAACCTCACTTTTATAAATAGCTATCATATACATATTTCAAACTGTTCAGAAATCAATACAGTTTCTTTCATTGTTCATATTCTCTCTTTTCTCTCAGTTCAAGTTATCTAAGATCACATCAGTTTTAATTATGCTATTGGATACTTGCTGTGCTGGTCACTTGTTAAGTTATATACATGTAAATCCTTTTCTCAACATATCTACATTTGTTGAGTTATTCACATTAATTTAGACATTTCTCTTTGATACAACAGTAGTGTAAGATGACTGATAGGACACCCAAATCTATTATTTCAAAAAGGACTCACAATTAGTAAATGGGATCATGGGCACAACACATTGTATTCTTCTTCTTATGCATACTTAAAGAACCATTTTTCAACCCAACTCTTAATATCCTAGAGTCCATAATATTTCCTCTTGGCCATAGATTTTCAAATCTGTTGACTAGCTACTACAAGGACGTACCAATAATACATACTTCGATCTACTCTTTCATATTTCAACCTTGAAACTTATCAACCAACAGCCAGAACAAAACCATGGTGGTAGGAACTATGAAGGTTTTTTATGTCCCATATATATAAAGTCTGATCAGGAACCTCACCCCTAAAAACAGACAAACTTTAAGAATTTCAGATTAAATATTGGCAAAGGAAACCCTTCAACAGGTTATGAATTGTTAAGGTCCACCTCCCTGACAAGAAAGACTTAAAGGAAGTGAAATTTAAGACAGAATTCAACTTACGCAGGGCTTGCCAAGTTCATGATAGGTTGCAAGATCAAACAAGTTAAAATTTCCCGAGCTATACAGCGAATGACAGGACATTGAGCTTCTCGTTTTCTCAGTACAGTAGCTAATATTCCACTCATTAGCCTCTGGAGAACCTAAAGAAAGAGAAATCTCGTGAGATGACGTATGAGATGTAATTTACGAAAACAAAAATTAGACAACATCTAGACACTCCACTCACACCTTGTACTCACTCTCTGGAGATATTAAAGCTGGATGAAGCTCCTTAGAATTCAATAGATGAAACTTCAATCTTTCATCCCTCTCCTCAGAAGATAAGGTTAACATGACATCAACACCTATAGCATCTTGATTTCTTCTGAAAAGGTCTATATGATCCCCTATTAAATCAACTATGTCCCTACAATTATAAATGACAAATAACACAACCAGTGATTTTGTTTATTTCAAGAACTTGGCAAATTCCTTTCTTCTGGGAGCAAATAATAAAAGAGGGGTAAATGATGTACCTCGTGAGCAAGTCAACAAGGTTTATCTCTTTAACCCTCACAGACACTTCAGAAATAGCGTCCATGATTAAGTCTCGTATCAGCTCAGGAAACTCCATATCTGGAGTAAGGTCTGAATACCACATATTTATCACGAAATCCTTCAAAATCTGATCAATGAAATCATTCAAAGCAGCCTCCACAACAGGAGAGTCAATCTTCTTCCATTTGGGAGGGGGAGGGGGAGGTGAAGAAGAGAGTCGTTCATCATTCAGAGGCAGCTGATTTTTCTCCAAATGAGATAAATAAGTTTGTAATCTTGGTGGCTGAACCTTCCAACGGAATTCCACCTTGTTCAAAAGAATGCGCAGAGCAGCAACAAACAGAATGGACATGGGAAGATTCATCCACATAGATTTACTTGTATCTGTGGTGAACAAACAATAACAACAACAAATAAATAAAAACTGGCAGTCTTAAGAGCATAACCCCGATAATGAAATAACAAACATAGATAAAACAAGTACCGGAAAAGAAAATGACAGGTATCAATCAAAGACTCTAAGTCTGCAGTTTTGAGGTAAAACTTCACTGGAAAAATGACAAAACTTATATGCAATTCCTTAAGTATTTTTAGTGTTGTTCTGTTATCAGAATAGAAGTTTTGCTTAAATAATCTGCATAATAAAAACTGTCCATTGAAGATCAGCATAACTTACCAAGTTCAAACTCAAATTCTGATTGGACTATCACACCAAAAGCACGTAATGGTATGCATGCATCTAAGTTTTGTTCCTAGAAAAATGACAAGTCTGAATCACCGTCTCTACATTTGCAATCTGAAGGCAAAACCCACATGGGAAAATGGCAAGTTTCAACGGAAGACTCAAAATTTGGGGTCTTGAAGCAAAACCCAGATAGAAAAGCAGCAAATGCAACATCGAGGAATCATTGTTAATGCAAATAAAAGAACATGATGGAAATAGGAATAACTTACGAGTGAAGAAATAGGAAATGGCGAATATACAAAGAGCCCACCAGAGAAGACGGAGCTTGGCCTCTTCAATGAGATCATTGATGATGTCCATGGTGGGTGTGGGCGTTAGAGGACCCATCTTGTTCCCTCTGTAACTAAAAGCGAACACCTTGCCACTTTCAAATATGGCATGGTAATTTCACAGCGACAACCTCGCTATCTTTGTTCGGTTTCAGTTTGTTGCCTATTTCTATATCAGCTTATACTAACAAGCTTGCCATAAGAAATTATGGCTTTTTTATTAATTTTAATTTAAATTAAAAATTTGGAATTTAACTAAAGTATAATGAAATTCAAGGGCTTTCTCATTGTTGTTTTCTACCCTCTACAAAAATCTATATCACTCATTTTCATTCCGAAAGTATTATAAGATTGAAGAAATGTCCTTTGAAAAAAAAAATTGTAATAGTTGTTAGTGTAGAAAGAAATTTTAGGGTATACGTATACAAAAAGCAACCAATCTATTATTATTTGCCATAAAAAAACTTTCTTATTAATTTTTAATTTAAATCAGAAGTTTAGAATTTAACTAAAGTATAATGATATCGAATGCCTTTCTCATTGTTGTTTTCTACATTCTATAAAAATCTATCATCACTCCTTCTCATTATGAATATTACGAGGGTAAGAAATGTTCTTTCAAAAAGAATAGAATATTTGTTAGTCGTCAAAAATTATTGTGATATTTGTTAGACTAGAAAGAATTTTTTTAGCATAAATCTAAAATAAAAAACAATGGTTGTTTATTTTTTTAATATTCGTTTTCAAAAGATAAAAATAACTTTTTTTATCGACAAATAAAAATATGTTTTTATCAACATTTATCTAACACCTATTAAAGTATTGTTTTATTCCTCACATAAGTTTCTGGCTTAATTACTTAGATTATACCCATTTTTTTGTTTGAAAATTTCAAAATGGTACCCACTTTGAACTTTGTCTCAATTTAGTACCCAATTTTGATTGTTGTATCAATGTAGTACCATCCGTTAAGTCTTCACAAACAGCGTTAACTACTTTGTCATGTGTCAGCCTCTGGATTTTTTTATTTTTTTTTAATCTTTTTTTAATTTTTATTTTTTTTAAAAATTGCCATGTGTCAAATCCTTGATGTGACACGTGGCAAAATATTGCCACGTGCCAAGGTACCTGACAAGTGTCATTGTCTTCATTTCAACTTAGTCACTACATGTGTCTATTTGTTTCAATTTAGTACCCATATATGTTTATTGGTTTCAATTTAGTACCCAATTTATTTGTTTCAATTTTGCCTGAATATATTTTTACAAAATAGAGAAATATTGTGTCTCCCTTAAGACCAAATTTATTATTTATATAAATGCTATATTTATATTTGTTATTAAAAATGACTTATAAATATATTATTCATGACTTTTACCATTAACTTTAATTTAAATTTCAATACTTAATTTTATAACTCATTTTTAGTAACAAATATCAATATAACATTTATATAAATAATAAATTTTGTCTTAAAAGAGATACAATATTTCTCCATTTAAAAAAAATATTTGAATAAAATTCAAACAAATAAATTGGGTACTAAATTGAAACAAATAGATATATATGGGGACTAAGTTGAAATGAAGACAATGACACTTGGCAAGTACCTTGCCATGTGGCGATACCTTGCCACGTGTCACTGACAATGACACATGTCACATCAAAGATTTGACACGTGGCAATTTTTATTTTTTTTAAATAAAAAAAAATTAAAAATTAAAAAAAAATTAAAAAATCCAGAGCCTAACACGTGGCAAGGTAGTTAACGGTGTTTGTGAAGACTTAACGGAGGGTACTACATTGATGCAATAATCAAAATTTGGTACTAAATTGAGACAAAGTTCAAAGTGGGTACCATTTTGAAATTTTCGAACCAAAATGGGTATGATCCAATTAATTAAGCCCAAGTTTCTCAAAGCAATTTAACTCCCTTTTCAGTACTAGCTTTTAGAACAAATTTGTACACCTTCGCAGTGGGTATAAAACTAATTTCCTTAGTGATAACTTCAAGACATCTACACAAAAAAGTTGATACAAGCACACACATATTTTTGTATATTATATACATTTCCCTCTCTTCCTATTATAAGTTAGTATATCTCTCCCTTGTTAAGATGCCTATATGTTTATGGTATACCATTCTATGTTGCCCATGAGACAAGTCTAATCATAATAGCCATTCTACGTATGAGAAACTTATAGTAGGAGTTTTGTTTTCATCCATGTCCACACTCTCAATTGTGCTATGGTAAAAATTTTCTCTGCATCAACTTTTCCTTGTCTAAAAATAACTCTACTCCTATGACTCCAAATGTTCCATATGACAAAAATTTGTAATCCCTTCCATAGATTGTTCCCCTTGTTGTTAAAATGCAACATGCAAAAATTTTAAAATTTTGGAAATGAACATACAGTTGATTATGGTATCTAATGCTTATACCTGCCAATCTATTGTCCATATTCCATACCTTATTGGCAATGTTATAGGTAAAAAATAAATGGATTATAGTTTCCTCCACTAACCCACACAATGCGCAAAAAGTGTCTTGTAATGTTGTTTCTTTCCTCCTAAGGTTTTCCTTTGTTGTCACCCTATTTAAAATTACCCTCCATGCAAAATAATGTGCAATGGGAGGACCCTTATACTCCAAAATAACTTGAACATATCATAATATTCCCCATTAAATGTGTTATGCAATTTTGTATAGGTTGATTTTATCGTATACTACTTCTCCCCCTCCACATCTTTCTAAACCCATGTATCCTCACCTTCTCTATGTAAGAGTTATGTGATAATAATATATGCATGAATTCTATTAGTTGAGATTTTTCTCATTCAAACAATTCTTTCCTCCCATACAGATTCTAGACCCAAATGTTGCTAATCCAACTCCCTAACTCAATTAGTGTTTGTTCCCTATTATTAGAATTAGCATATAGCCTAGGGAATATAACATTTGATAGGGTATCTCCTAAACATGTGTCCTCCCAAAACTTGATCTTAGTCCCCGATCTAACTTTCCACTTAATATTTTTATCAAACCATCTTCCTTCTTGACCTTCACCACTTACTTCACTTAAATATTTCCACCACAAAGACACATATTGTTTTTTGAAATTTCCATTTAAATTTCTCCAAAATCCATATTTTGATTCTAATATATCTTTTCATAATCCTTGTTCATCCACACTTAATCTCCATTCCCACTTAGCTAATAGGGCTTTGTTGAACAACCTAATATCTGTTATTCCTATCCCTCCCTCTTCTTTAGGCTTGTGTAACTTATCCCCTTTTACCCAGGCTGTCCTTGTGCCCTTTAAATCCTATTCCCAGAGAAAATTTCTTTGCATTTTTATGATTGTTTTGCATACACAAACCGGTGCTTTATAGAAGGAGAAATAGTATAGATGTAAGGTGGTAAGGATAGATTTTATGAGACAAATTTGTCTTGCAAATGATAAGAACTTTCCTTTCCATCTTAATAACTATTGTTTTTAATTAATTTTACTAACAATAGAATGTCAAAAGGATTGATTTATAGGATTCACCTCCACAGGCAAGCCTAGATACTTAAATGGCACTTCAATAATATTGCAATTTAAGACCTTGAAGTACCTTTGTATAACATTTCTATCTACACCTAAGACTCTGATCTTACTTTTATGAAAGTTTACCTTAAAGCCTGAACCCATTTCAAAGCATCTAAGTATACTCTTTATAGTCAGAATATTTTGGAGGTTAGCTTCATGTAACATTCCAAGCGGATATTACTTAATTAAATAATTTATAATTTAATATAAGTTCAACTAATGAGAAAGTCTCCAAAAGCGCAGGAAATTCATAACTTTATTAAACACGCTTAACTCAAAAATCCATAACTCAACTTAACTATTACAAGTTCTAAAGTCTAAAACCATAATTAAAACAAATACATGATAAAGAAATATTTTTCTTTAAATCAATCGCCACAGCTAGTCCTCACTCTTAACTAAATACTTTCTCTTAAAACATTTCTCACCATGCATTAGGACACACGGTCTCCTACCTTATCCATCTAGATTTCACACAACTTGACCATGGCCTTAAGGATATCACATGCTTCCACAAACCTACCCACTCGTGGTCCAACTCTATGAACCTCCCCGCTCGTAGTCCAACTCTACGAACCTCCCCACTCATAGTCCAACTCTACGAACCTCCTCGCTCATAGTCAACACGCGTGAATATCTACCATGCACCTCCCTGCTCATAACAGCCTCAAGTGTGAGCACGAAACATACGAATCTACCAGTTTATATCCCCACACAAGAGTACATCCAATACGAACCTCCTCGTCCATATTAATCACGCGTTCTATCACCAACCACGAACCTACCCACTCATGATAATGTCAAGCATATCCTGGCCCAAGGTCGTCATCTCTAAGCATGCAAAACACTTAAAATCATCAACTTGACCTATATGAGATCAGCACATACTCAACCATGGTCATGGGGATTTCATATGCTTCTACGAACCTCTGGCTCGTGGTCTAACTCCATGAACCTCCCGCTCGTAGTCCAACACGTATGGAACCATCTCGTAATAATCAAGTGGAGCTAGCCCATACGAAACTCCCGCTAGTATTCTCAAACAAGATTTTTGACATCACGTGTTCAAACTCCATTACGAACCTCCCGCTTGTAATTCATCCAAGCATATCCTAGACCAAGACTCTTGCAAAAAGCCATGCAAAACACCCACGAACGCACCATGCCAATGCACTATCGCCTAGTGGAGCGGAAAACATCGCTTGACGACAAACACTACAGACTGCCTAGCGAATCAAACAATGTCGCTAGGCGCTAGCTCTTTGACTTGCCTATCGCCTGACGACTCAAACCTTCCGTCCGGCATCACCCTCTTCTAGGGCTTCTTAGTTTACTCCTATCGTCTGACAGTCTTCCCCGTGTCGCTAGGTGCCATACCAGTGGCGAGAAAACACTAGTTTTCCAACTTTAAATAAGTTCTAATGAATCTAACACCCCAAGCACACCATTATAGTACATCAAGATACATATTCAATCATCTCAATATGACCCAAATACAAGGTTACACCTCCTACACATTAATCATATTCATACATTCACATATATTCACCCATTAGGGCATACAATACTTAAATAATACCATATTAATCATGCCTTATTAGTAACACAAACCAAGAATCAAATTATGCGATTCAACTCATACAAGGTCTTAAGAGTATCTTAACAACACAAGGATTATTACCTTTAACCCAATCTTTCATACCAAACCAAGTTTAAACATCAACACAACACATTAGTCTTAATTTAGTGAAACCTTATATGCACTATTTTCATTATTACAATACCTCCCACCAAAATCACTTTTAACATTCTTCAAATATAAATGCACTCACCAAATAAGCTATATTACACATGTGAATAAAACAAGGAAATGTTCATGTTCATGAAGAGCCTACAACATAACCCACCTGTAACTCATGCCAACTTTGTCTTACTTTAAACATAATTATGCAACAATCACTATTTATTCATATGCACCATCCTAAATCAAGCTTTAATCTCACTACATGATCATACCATCCTACATAAGCTCACATTAATAGTATACTATCCATTTTATATCCTTAATACATGCATCCACATATAATCCTTCGCCTAAGCACCCCACCTACACCAGAAAACAACAACCGTCTTTTTTTACTGTGTTTTCTGGGTGTCGCCTGGTGGTGCATAATTGCCGCCAAGCGGTGCATCAGAGTTCTTGGGCAAAACTCTGATCTCAGCACCTACGAGAAGCCCCAAATTTCCCAAATTCAATCCAATCATCCAATTTCACGAGGAATGCATTACAATCATGTTTCCAAAATTCTTACATATTCAATGATCCCATAGAAACCTAAGATCATTATAACTTTGCGCATCCAGTCAAATTTCCAATTCATTCTCAAACCCTAATTGAACCCTCATGATTGTGCAATCATAAAATCATCCAAGTAACATCAAACAGGGGAAAATATCAATAATTTATACCTTCATTCAATTAAACAGGAATTAGGAAATGTATGGAGAGTCCATAGAATCACATAATCCAGCCAAAATGCAAAAACATATTAATAGGCCTTGCGTCGCCTGGCAGGCCTTGTGTGCCACCAGGCGATTTCTGGCAAAACACAGAAATTTAGCCTACGTTGTATGAGTTGCTTGGCGGACCATAAACATTGCTAGGCGGTTTCTTGGCAGAAACCTAGAAACATGATGTTCAACGTGAAAACAAAGGGAAAAGGGTTTCCATGCATTCAACAAACCACAAAAACATGCAATTAAGAAATTAAACACATAAAACAGCTCCCTTTACTTGGAATTCTTGTTCCAAAAGATTTTCTATAGTTCTTCATGCACAAAAAATTGGCCTAGCTTCAATACCCCTCCTAGCCCTTTCAGAATTCTCCCTTTTGGTGCTCTAAACTTAGTCCTCTCAAGCCACAATACAATCCCTCGGTTAACTCACTAAAACCACCATCTTATGTTCATTTTTTTAGCCTAATAAAACCTATTAAAATAAAAAACGAAAATTAATAAAATAAGTAATGGCCATTCAAGTGCATTTATCATGATGGTTTCTCTGCCCCTCTGGCTTCTCTCTAAGACGGCTAGGGTTTTTTTGGCATCTCCTAGGTGGCCAAAATAGTCCAAACTTAAAAAGAAACATTTCACGTTTGCCAAGGTTCAAACTCTCATCCACACAATTATCAACCATGTGCACAAACCAACAAGCTATTACATGTTTTTTGGCATTTCATGCACACATAGCTTTATAATTTCGTATCGCACAACCAAGTATGCATCCAAAACAATTAAATAATTAAAACATCACACTAATGGCATACACAAGACTTAAACCCAAGTCCTCTCAACACCACTCCACATGCTCAACCACTTGAGCTATCATTACTCCTTGTCATAATTCTCCGCATTAATTAATAAAGAGATCCATTTACTCTCTTTTCTATTAAATCAATATATATTTATTTAATTTTTCCAGGTCTTACACTTCATACACAAAGAGTGCGTCATCAACAAACTATAATAAATTAACCCCAACATTGTTTTTTTCCTACTTTCAATCCTTTGTATACATGTTTCCTTATAGTATTTCTAACCATTCCGGCTAAACCTTTTGCCACCATAAGAAATAAGAATGGTGCAAAGGGGTCACCTTGTCTTAGCCCTCTTATGGGTTTATGTTCTTAAGTTGGGCTTCCATTTACCAACACTAAAATAGTATATGACTCAACGCAACCCTTCATCCACATAATCCACTTATTACAGAAACCTAATCTACTCATCATGTAGTAGAGGAACTCCTAACTTATAGAATCATAAGCCTTTTCGAAACCCACATTTACTATTACCACACTTCTCTTTTTTTCATTTTATCTCTTGCACTACTTAATTAGTCACCAAGACCTCAAGTAGTCCTCTTCCAGTGATGAATGCAGATTATGAAGCCTCAATTATGTTATGCAACACCTTTTTCACTCTATTAGATGGGATTTTGGATTATCTTATACACGCATCCTATTAAAGATATAGGTCTATATTCATTTAGTCCTATAGGATTATGAGATTTAGGCATTAAAGTGATGAACAATGCATTACAACCGCTTGACATATTTTCGTTTATCTAGAAATAGTTTACTGCATTTAATACTTCCTTCTTTATTATGTCCTAGTGTTTCTTAATAAAGCTAAAAGTAAAACCATCAAGACACGGGCTCTTTGAACTCCCACATTGCCACATTGCACCCTTAATTTCTAATTCCTCAATACATCTAGTTAAAATGTTATTATCTCCCATAATTAACTCTGTAACACAATATTGTCCAACTTAAGTTGTAATCTATTTATTGTAGACAATTTATTTTCATATAATTCTTTAACAACTTCTTTAACAGTTATTGGATCTTCTTTCCATACCCCTTAGATTTCCACTCCTTTAATCTCATTCTTCCTTCCTTTCCATTCGATCATTGAGTAGAAATACTTATAATTAGAATCCCCTTGTTCTAACCATTTGATTCTAGAATTTTGTTGCATAACCGATTCATGTTTAAGATTTATCAACTTAAGTTGGCTAAGAAGCTCCATTCATTCAGTTTTTCTTACCTCGTCTAAATTACTGTCATCATTCTTTCTGTCCAGCTCTCCTATTTTCCTAATTATGTCATTCTTTTTTGTCTCTCTAAAACTGAAATCTTTTTCTATTCCAAGTCTTTATGTCATGTTTCAACCTTTTAAATTTTTCTTTTACAGTCACCATGACATTCCCTCCCCAATGTAATTACTCCACTTCTCTTTCACCAACTCACTAAATCCTTTTTCACTATTCCAGACCTTTAAAGATTGAAAAGGTTTTGGCCCCAGTGTACCTGTGATGTTCTTAGTACAATGGCACAATGAGTCCAAACCTGTCTATATAGAATGTGATGTTTGCATCCTGGACACTATTCAAGCCATTCATTGGAAGCTAAAATTCTATCTAGTCTAGTTTTAGCACTTCCACTTGGTATGTACCACGTATATTTTCGACTGACACATGGTATATAAAACATCTCCATTTTTTCAATAAAATTGTTAAATGCTTAAATCTCCCTTTTACTGCCACCATCAATGTTTACTCCTCTTCTTTCCTCCATTTTTCTAATTGCATTAGAGTCCTTCAGTATACACCATGTCTTGCAGACCTCGTAATGTCTAATTGTGACTATTTCATCCCACATTCTAATTTTTCCTTTAAGTGACCCGATGAGTAAACATTTACTATTATAATTGGAACATTCTTTTCCTTATTTTGACTTATAATAGCCGCAAACCTTTTATTGATGATGTGTCTCTCATATACAACTATATTTATGTGCCACATAGTCATAATACCCCTAGCCCCACCTTCAACTTCCTTGTGTATCCGATCTATGTTATTGTCTTCCCATAATCTAAGCACTTCTTATTACTTCAACTTTATTTCTTGTATACAGATCATTCTAGTATCCTCCTTGACTATTAGATCCTTAATGTATTTCCAATTAATTGTGTTCCCTAACCCCCTTATGTTTATGCTTGTAATTTTCATTTATTATTGATCGTTACCCTTGCCTCATTGTCTTTCTTCAATTCTTTATCTCTGGCTTCTAATTTATCTAATTTCCTCAAAATGGTTTCATCTTCCCCATCAAATGTAACCCCTATTTCCTTCCTTAGTTCCCACAACCTGATAGTTTCTCGGCTACAATTTTTCAACCAAAATAGTCTATCACGATTATTAGTTTCATTGTCAGATTCAGAATTGCTTATGGAGTGGATAGATGACCTAATTTTTCGACTCTGTTTAGCTTTGCTTAGCCTAGTGTGGTTCATTGTTGCTCTTCGGTTAGCCATCTTGCTTGATCTTAAAACCTTGGATTCAGTAGTTGTGATAATGCCTCACTCTTTTTATTTCTTGTTTGTTGGATAAAATATTATATTTTTGAATAACCTCTTGGGAAAGGAACACTAATCTTCCAAACATTTTACTCCTTTTTAGTTTGAGTTTCTGGTTTTTATACTATTTTTTTTTTCTTTTTTACTTATGTTTTCATTTGGATTTAACATTTTATCATTAGGGTCAATGTACAAACTTTTTTTATTCTTGTTGGTGAAGGTTACCTTGTTAAGAAGACCATTATGCATGGATGTCTTGTCATATTTTAATAGGCTTCCTAATAATTGTGCCAAGCTTTTGTAGGCACTATATTACAAAGCACTTTATCTTCATAACTTCCAATGAAAAACTTGCCTTTCACCTATTGATTCACTATCACGTCCATATATTTATTAAGTCAATGAAGTTAATAAGGTTTTGGATTGGACAAAATAATAAGAATCAATTTCTCAACCAACCTAGTGTTGTAACAATTGCAACATGAACTATTGTCTACTATGAGAGAACATGTGTTATTTGCAAATTTTATATTTTGCACAAAAGATGTTCTCTCTTTTTAACAAATGTTGTGGACTTGGTTGATTATTAAGGAGTCTTCTTATCAGTAGGTCTCCTTCAAAAGGAGTATCCATTCTAATTAACATGTTCAAGCTCACTAGCTTCCTTATTCTCATTAGTGGATGATGACTCATCTTGGCACTAGTAAATGTACATAACCCTTAAGATTATGGTCTTTTTGGTGGGGCATTGGGAGACAATGTGATCTCGACCTACATACTTAAAACATTTAATTTCACTAGTGCGAGTGTATGGTGAATGTTTCTCTTTCTCTTGCTCTTTTTCCTCACTAGGTTCTTGGAGCATTTCTTTTTTGAGTTTTTCCTTGGAATAACTCCCCTCCCTCTTGTAGTCTTTCTAGGATTAAGAGATATAGTGGGACATATTTGTTTTTGTAATAAAATTTTTCTCAAATGTCATTGTTCTACCTTAATGCAAAAATTCAACATAATTCAAATCATGATAAGGTAGAAGTCTTACTTTATTGTTTATCTCAACCTTCCTTATCTCATGTATGTTAGGAATCCAAGTGTGAGTCTAAGTCCCACATTGAATAAAAATGAGAAAGTTGAGCATCATATAAGGATCAAGGCCCATAAACCCATTGTCTTAAGGTTTCGGGTTAAGAGTGGTGTCAATCCCTTATGTATGGGTTGGGCTCATGTCTCATTGGTGTTAAATCTTCCTAGTGATCCTCTCTTGAAAGACCCTACAGTGGTATCAGAGCTTGGGTTCATGTGGTGACTGGCTTAGACGAGACCTTGTATCGAAAGTCTTCCTGATAGTAGGTTAGGTAAGCGAGTCCCGTTAAGAAGAACTATGGTACGGAAAAAGGGTACTCGATATGTGAAGGGACTCACACTTGAGGGGGAGATTGTTGGGAATTCAAGTATGAGTCTAAGTCTCACATTGAGAAAAAATGAGAAAGTTGAGCATCATATAAGGATCAAGGCCCATAAACCCATTGTCTTAAGGTTTCGGGTTAAGAGTGGTGTCAATCCCTTATGTATGGGTTGGGCTCATGTCTCATTGGTGTTAAATCTCCCTAGTGATCCTCTCTTGAAAGACCCAACAATGGTATCAAAGCTTGGGTTCATGTGGTGACTGGCTTAGACGAGACCTTGTATTGAAAGTCTTCCTGATAGTAGGTTAGGTAAGCGAGTCCCGTTAAGAAGAACGATGGTACGGAAAAAGGGTACTCGATATGTGAAGGGACTCACACTTGAGGGGGAGATTGTTGGGAATTCAAGTATGAGTCTATGTCTCACATTGAGTAAAAATGAGAAAGTTGAGCATCATATAAGGATCAAGGCCCATAACCCATTGCCTTAAGGTTTTGGGTTAAGAGTGGTGTCAATCCCTTATGTGTGGATTGAACTCATGTCTCATTGGTGTTAAATCTCCTCGGTGATTCTCTCTTGAAAGACCCAACAATGTATAACTCCATCTTTTACATGTACTCTTTTGCACTCATCCTCTTTTGATGAAATCTTTGAAACTTTTCCATAAGATCCCATTATAGTAGGAAGGGACATGTCTTCTTATTGTTAAAGTATTTTTTAAAACATAAAGTATTTACATTTGTTTATAAACTAATCTTTTTTATAATAAAAATATACTATTTTTATAGAAAAAGTTAAACATGCAACATTTATAATTCTTCTTACGAAACAAATCTAATTATTATCGAACATGTTGTTAGGGGTACACAACTTCAGTTTCTATTAGGGGTGGCAAAATGGGCCAACCCGGCCTGTTTTAGCCCGGCCCGATTTTGGCCCGTATAAAACGGGTGGGACCGGACTGGCCCGTCAGGTGAAAACGGGTTGGAATTAAAAACCCGACCCACGGGCTGGCGGGCTGACGGGCTAGTGGGCCAACCCGCTAGTTTTTTTTTTCTGATTTCATATAAAATAATTTGAAATTCTTTAAATAAAACAATGACATTCACATGCAACTAAATAAATTGAGCTTGACGAACAGTAGGACTTTCTCAATTGGATAGAACATGCACATGATTAAAACAATGGCTTTATATAACAAAATAACCACTTTGGTATCTTTCAATCCAAAACAACAATAGAAATTAAAATAATCTTTCACTTAAAAAAACCAGCAGAAATTTACAGTTTATCCAAGAAGTTCAATGCCAATCATTTTCCAGTAGACAAACAATTATTTTCAATTCCAATTATTCATCACAACCTCTTTCAAAGGGTGGTCCAATTTTCTTTATTTATTTACACAACTTGAATTACAGTAACAAGAAAGAAAATGACATAAATTATCTTTGAATTAACTTCATGGTTACCAGGAAATCTTTACTTAAAACCACTACTGTAAGACCCGTGAAAATTAAATAATTAAATAATTAAATAATTAATAAATGCGGGAAATTGAAGTCTTTAAGGCATTAATTATTGATTTACATGACGTGGAAAAGTACTAGCTCAAATGGTTGAGAGTACTTAATTGTGTGGAAGGATTTAGGTTTAAGTCCTATGTATGTCAATTTTATGTTATTTAATTTATTATTATTTTTAATAATATGCTTGATCATGTTGAGTGATAATATAATCATAGAATTATATTAAATATCATAAAACATGAATTGGTTGAGTGGTTGTGCATTGAATTGGCATTGGCATTGTTATGGGTTCAAACCTTGGTAATTCTAAATTAAACTTCTTTTTTGCTAAAATTAGTTTTAGCATGAAGGTGAAAGGGTAGAGAAAACCCTAGATGAATGAGCAGCCAAGAGAGGCTGGGAAAACAGCCCATAAGTGACTTTGAATGATAATTAAAATCAGTTTTAATGTCATTTTCGTTTTTCCTTCATTATTGTTAATTAAGACACCATTAAAAGACAAATTGTGAGAGAATAGAGGGGTTTGGAGGCTGGATTTTTTGAGGGCATTGTAAGGTGCACGAAATTAAGGGAAAATAGTGAATTAGAGGAGCTAAATTGAGGTGGTGCTAAGGAGACCATTGGTGATCAAAGTGGAAGCTATAGCAATTGCGTTTTAAGCAAGGAAACCATGTTAGGGGAGTTAATTGTATGTTTAATTCTAATTGTCATGCTAAATAGAGTAACCTTACGTGTTACCTTTATTTTAAATTCGATTGGCATGCTAAATAAAGTAATTTCATGCGTTGATTATTTTAAGTCTGATTGACATGCTAAGTATGGTATGATTATGTATGAATTGTTGTATTTTAATTAAAGTTGTGGTTCTAGAAATTTCCAAAAATTGTCTGGTCGGCGATGAACTACCGCCAAACGATTCTTTCCTCTTTTAGGCAATTTAGGGTTCCTATAGAGGAACCACCTACCAGATATAATGTAAACAGATATAGTGTAAAATAGCATGTTGGACCATGGTTGACCAAATCTTTGCCCAGAGTTGACTGGTTGACCAGTGTTGACTCATTGACTGTCCAACGAGAGGCTGCCATGTGTTAGAGCAGTCTCTCTCCCAAATCAGAATTCCTTTCCGCAATTAGGGTTTGGTTGACGTGAAGGTTGTCGCAAGGTGCATTTCGCAGATCCGAGGGTGGCCACTGTTTTCCGATGAAGGACGTGTTCGGAGGCGCGTTTCGCCGCTGTTGCGGTACGGACGGCACGAGGCATGCATCCTAGTTGTAGTGGTGGTGCTTATGGTCGCAGATCAGAGGTCCGCAAATGGCGGAGGCTTTGTGTTGCATCACAGAATCATGGTTTCCCTCACGGTGAAAAAGATCAACGAAGGTTTGGTGGTGGTTCCGTGAGTGGTCGTGGCTGCTGTAGGTCTCGCGACAATAGGCTGAACGGAGGAGATGGTGGTGCGACGACAACGCGACGGAGCTCTGCGTTGGCCGCTGCAGGTCTCGCGAGCATTCTCGGTGCAAAAATGGTGGGTCTCGACGTGGTGCGACGCCAATGCAGTCATGGTGGTTCTGATGTGAGCGCGACGATGGCGCAGGTGTAGGCGCGATTGTAATGGTTTCGCGTGGTGGACGACGTCGAGTTTGACGGCTCACGCGAGAGGATGGAGAAGTGTTGGTACGGGTGCTGTCGGAGATGCTAGATTGTTCCAACGAGCTCGAATGGTGCGACCATGGAGGTTTCGGCAGCGGGACGAGTGGAGAAAAAGGAGGCACGACGGAGGCGCGATGAAGGAGACGCGGTGGCTAGTTCACGGTGGCGCGGGAGATGCAGGTTCGAGCTGCTGGCCACGCGATGGTGGTTGTGGTTTCCGGCGACGGTGCGACGGGGGCTGCGTCCGGCAAGCTGCAGCGGCAATCGGACGTGGGCGGGCGGCCATGGAAGACGACGGCTGCGGAGTGTGGCGACTGCGGGGAGTGTGACGGCTACGGAGTGGGTTGGTGCGGAAGAGAGATTGAGAGATTAGGGTTAGGGTTTGTGTTGGGAAAGAGATGATGACGTGGCAAACATTGATTGATGATTTGAGTTAGTGAAGGATTGATGATATGGCAATCTATCATTGGTTAACTTAGTAAGTAGAGGATTGCCACGTGGCTAAATCTGGTGGATTAAAATTTAAGTGACATTAGGGGTGCAGTTTAGTAAAAAGGAGGGGTGCAAAACAAAAAGTGAAAGTTAAATTCAGAAGGGTGTGTAAACTTGAAAATAGGGGGTGCAATTAGCTCCAGAAATGTTTATTTAGAAATAGATATTCCAATTGGAAAAATGGGGTGTGAACATGAGAATTGGGGGTGAATTCAGTACCTGAACTATTTCTCTCCAACATTCTTATTTTGGGACTTAATTTATGAATTAAAATATTCATTATTTACACTCTTAAGGACCTAAATTAAATTACAGGTGCATTATTAAACTTAAGAATATCCCATAATATAGTATGCAACTAAATACAAATTTTAAGCGCAAAAATAATGTGAAATTCCCAAAATTTAATTATTGAATGGGAGCCAAGGTTTGACTCATCATACCTTCCAGGCAGTTTGGAAGTGGGCAACGCCTGGTTGTACGTGTCCCCCACCAGGCAATTTTACTACAGCAGTATTGGTGTTGTTGATTCTGCAGGCGCGATCTACAAAGCTTTAGTGATGCCTTAAAGGTCGGCTTGCTGATGTTCCTTCAGTTGAGCTCGGAACGTATCCCTTGAGTTGAGCTCGGGATAGGGGTTAAGCATGTGGCATTCCTCGAGTTGAGCTCGGAATGACCTCCCTCGAGTTGAGCTCGGGATGGCGGATGAACACGAGGAACCCTTGAGTTGAGCTTGGGTTGGCGAGTGTTGCCGGTGTGAGTGTGCTGGTTGTAGCCAGTACGGATAGGTCCAGATAGATTGCCATCCTCAGTAGTTTAGCTGACGAGTTTGGTAGTCTTGGCATGTTACGAACTATGTTCGTATCTAGGAACTCCACCTGGCATTACGGTGTATGATCCGTAGCAATGGTTTCCTGCACGTGTTCTATCGGTTGTGGCCGATAGGTATGACAGCAAGACACCTTGGGGTACTCATTAGAAGACGTAGAACATGATTGACATGGTTGTGGCCATGTGGTGTGGAATCAAGGGAAGGGATTCCTTTGGTGTGTTTGTGTGATATATATATATATATATATATATATATATATATATATATATATATATATATGTGTGTTTATATATATATGTTTATTCTGTTAGCTCACCCTATCTGATTGTGTTTGGCGATGATTGTATACGCGGTATATGTGAGCATATGGTGTTGCAGGTGGATCTAGTGAGGCATAGAGCTGGAGCGGGGCTAGTCTTGGGGCAATTTTCTCAGAGTTTTTACATTGTCTTTATGATTTCAAATCAGTTGTAATTTTTAATATTACTGGACTATTTGTTAATGGTAAAAGTAATTATATTCAAGAATTTTGGAATTATTATTGGAGTAAATAAAGTTTTAAAATTTCCCACGTTTTTGGGAAATGGATTTATAATTAATGAGTTTTTATTTCATTATTTTATTTTATTATTTATTTCTTTATTTTATTATTTAAATCTGTAACATTCGGTCAGGATGTTACAACTGCCACTTCTGTCTACCATAGGCCTATTCAGGGACTCCCCAAATCAACAATAATACCAATCCCTTTGTTAGGGTTTTCAATTTTTGGAAACAATTAGGGCATAATCAGATTAGGGCCTTTAATCATGGGGTTTTCAATTTTGGGGAACAAATCAGAACCTATTCGTGTGGTTGCCACTGCTTCGTCAGAACCTCATCCTCGCGTTGGAACCTCCTTGCATTTCGGTGCTGGTCATTTCTCCCTCGTGGTGGTGGTGTGGTGGCTGCGTCGAGTCTCGTGGTGGTGTGGTCGTTGTGTCGTGTGGTCGTTGCGTTGCGTGCTAGTGTGATGGTTGGCTTTGTTGATCGAGAGAAGTGAGATGAGAAAGTGAGTCTGATAGAGGAGACGAGTTTGATGTTGAAGACGAAAGAGTAAGGAGTGGTGGAGAAGATGAGAGTTTGCAAAAGTTTGAGATTTTTGCAAATGTTTATCAGTGGTTAAACAGGTTGCGGGCTAGCCTGTTTTGGCCCGTGGGTTGGCCCGACAGGTTAGCGGGCTTGGCGGGTCGGGTTGTCTCAGTTTTGGCCCGTGTTTTTTTGGTCGGACTAACGAGCCGGCCCGTCGGGCCCGACCCATTTTGACATCCCTAGTTTTTATACTATTCTTATCCCATTTTCACTGAGTATGCAATCACTTCTTATAATGTTTTTTTTTTGTAGTAGAATAGGTTGCTTTTGCTTTTTAAATCACCAAGGTAGCATACAATAGGTAATATTTACCTACATAGCACAATTTTGCCGTAGGATGGAATTCGGTCCCCTAGGGCACGTATCTGGCGAAGCTGACCTCGACCCAAATTTGACCGCATTGGGCTGAGTCGGCCCTAGACGAAATCTGATCGTATTTAGCGAAGTCGCTCTGCTGAAAATTTGGTTGTATTCAATTTAGCTGGCCCTGGTCGAGATTTGGTCGAGTCGACCCTTGCCCAAATTTAATCGTATTCGGTTGAGACGGCCTAGGACATCGAAATTTGGTGTATTCAGCCGTGTCGGACACAATCAAAATTTGACTGAATTTAGTCGAGTTGGCCCCGAGTGAAATTCGGTCGAGTTCAGTCGAGTAAGCCTCGACCGAAATTTGGCTGAGTCGGCCTTGGTCCAAATTTGGCCATATTCAGTCAAGTCGGCCTTGGACGAAATTTTTTCCGTTTCAACAAAGTTGGTCGTGACTGAAATTTAACAATATTCAGTCGAGTCGACTTTGATTGAAAATCGGTCGAATTCAGTCAAGTCGGCCTCGACTAAAATTTGGCCAAGACGGTCCTGACCCAAATTGGTTCATATTCGATCGAGTCAGCCTCGGACGAAATTTGGCCATTTCAATTGAGTCGGTTATAACCGAAATTTGGAAAGTATTCAGTTGAGTTGGCCTCGACCTAAATTTGGTCAAATTCAGTCGAGTTGGGCATGACCAAAATTTGGTCAAGTCAACCCTAGCCCAACTTTACCGTATTCGATCGAGTCAACCCTAGACAAAATTTGGCCATATTCAGTTGAGTCGGTTATGATCGAATTTTGGCCATAGTCGACCGACGAATTCAGTGGAGTCAACCCGACCAAATGTGTCATATTTGGCCAAGTTGGCTTTGGAAAAAATTTGGCCGTATTAGGCAAAAATTTGGCCGTATTACTATAGGTCTAGACACAAATACCTCAACCTCTACCTCAAGCAACGACAATGAAGGTCGAAAAGTTTGTATTTATTTCTTTATGTTTGGCATAAGAAGTTTGTGTCCTTTCAAGTTTCCCTTAATAAGTACCATATAATTTTTTTCAATGTTGTCGTTTGTAAAACTTAAGTTCATGCCTACAATGGACTTATTATGTATTAAGAAGCTGACTCTTAATTAAGGTTCTTGGAGGTGTTTTTGAGTAACTTTTATAACACCTAACATACTTTATTTATGCCTTTTGAAGTCATTCCATTATGTTAAGTTGAAAAAAATACTAAAGAAAACAATGTTTATCATATGTTTATAACATTCACTACACCCTAATTAAGGATGCAAAGGTCATGGTTTGGTCATTATTTTCATGTTAATTAAGATTGTTGGGGTGTTTTTAAGTAACTTTTATAACAACTAAGTTACTTCTTATGCTTTTCGAAGTCATTCCATTGTGTTATGTAACATCCCATTTAATAGTGAAACTACAAAATAAAGAAGTACATATTAATAACATAAACTTATAAATCCACGCACATATAATATATTTATACAGTCATCCAAAAGGGATTTAACTATACAAACATAAGAAGAAACTTAAAGATTAAACCCTTAAGGGTTTCTATCAAAATTGTACATATATTTTATCGAACTAAACAAAGCCTCAAGCTGAAGGCCCCTTCACATCCCTTGATGCATCAATACATGCATCATTCTCTACTCATACCACATTGGTGATCATAGTAAAAGAAAAGAACAAAACACAAGACAAACAAGAAGACAAGCAGGGTTAGCTAACTGAATAAAATGATATAAATACATTCTAAAATAGTCCATATTCATATGAATTTCCAATTTCAAAATATATAGCACAACCACACAACATATCATATTAAGATCCTACTCTTCTAGACTCAATATTATCTGGATACGTGCACTTGTGTCAAACTAGTGAAACCATGCACTTGTAGTGATATAACCTATTCTACCGAGCTACCACACACAAGGTTAATCCCTTTGACAATCATAAGAATAATGGGACCATCCTTATGACAAGACCTCTTGCTACACTCACCACCTAACCATTCTCCTCTACATGAGTACGAATAGCTAGTTGAGTTTAGGATAACTTCACAAAATGAAACAGTCCAGACTGTCAAAGCACAACTTAGTGAAAACACATTACCAATGGGATTTCTTCCTCGGAAAATATCCTACAAAAATTCAAAACATACCTTTATCATATACATTCTTAATCTCCTTTTCATATTCACACATCAACAATTCCATCTCAATCAATCACAATCTCAAACATATACATACACAAAGTACATCAAAACGATTCATTTTTGTAATCATATACTTCAAAATAAAGATTCCACTGGTCAAAATGAAGATTCACGTGTCTAGGATTAACTGTCAAAATTTTAGCTAGATTTAATGGTTAACGAAGTAGGAATCTTCATTTTACCAAGAGGGTGCAAACTAGAAAACAGGGTGGCGCTCGGTGCCCAAGCCTCGGAAAACATTGATTTCTCGCGCTCGGTGGTCCAAAAGTGGTGTCGGCAACACCAAGTTAGTGACCTGGCACCCAACAACACTATAATGGCACCCGACATTGTATCAGAAACAACAATTTGCCCCCTTCTTTTTGGTGTTTAGGTGACCTGGACCTGATTTCATAGTTCAAATTGGTACTCTTATTTAAGATTGATCCTTAACATTTTTTATAACATAGCAATTGGTACTAATGTGACCTATCACTCAGATTCCAATTTCTCCTAATTACCACAATATTCATCAACAACGTACAATAAAATTACAAATTTCAATTTAAACAACATCAACTAACAAAAATCATACTAATTCAAACTTTATCAATCTAAGCAATTACACAAATCAAAAACACTCATTAGACACAAGTTTAAGGCTAGCTTCCCTTACCTATGAGTAGGGATGGCAAATAAACTTGTTCATGTGGGTATTGCCCGAATCTTCCCCCGTTTTGACAGGAAATCTCCACATTGACTGAGTATGGATATAGGTATGAGAAATTCTTGAATTTTTTAATTGGGTGTGGGGATGGGTGTGGAGATGTACATATTCGTCCCATCCCCGTCCCCATACCCACCATAATACACGTCCCCACCATATCCCTGTCCTCGTTTAAGTTATTAAAATATTCATAGTTAATTAAGTACCCTTATATATATATAGATATATATATATATATATATATGTATATGTATATGTATGTATATGTATGTATGTATATATACATACATACATATACATACATATACATATATATATATACATATACATACACATACATATACATATACATACATATACATATACATATACATATACATATACATATATATATATATATATATATATATATATATATATATATATATATATGTATATATATATATATATATATATATATATATATATATATATATATATATATATATATATATATATATATATATATATACTACACACTTTTTATTTTTTATTTCTCATATTTGAATATTTCTATTATTTTTTAATATTTTTATTTATTGTATAATTTCCTTTGACATGAGAATGTTTAATACTCTCAATTTAAATGTTTAGTAGTATAAACCTTTCATTTACTAGGTAATATATAGAATTTATCTTCTTTATTCTATTATTATTAATTTTTGTTTCATTTGAAGAACTCTTTTGTTTCACTAAAACAATTTACATTATTTCTCGATCATTAACTATATTGATATTTGAAAAGTTTTCTTAGGTCTATAAGGTATTTTTTATCTTATCATACCCTTAATTATATATTTGTTTTTCTTTGTGTGATTTAATTCAATAGTCTCTCAAATTGTTTCTAAGACACACATTTGATAAATTTTTAATATTTTTATTTATTTTTTATTTTTATAATGTAGAATACTATATGATATATTTTGTATAATTATTTTTTATTTTCTAACTCATTATCATAATGTAATTTTGTCACTATAATTGAATAAATAAGTTTTATTTACTATAATATAAAAAGTTAATGTAATTGCCATGATTTTTTTTATTACCATCCAACATATATTGAAGTTCAAAAGATACAAGATCTATGTTAAGATTTTATTATTAGTAGTTTAATCTTTGTTCTTTGTGTGATTTTGATCAAGTGATCCATTATAACTTTTATTAATGTATTGAAAAGATATTCATTAGAATTTAAAAAATTGAATTAAACATACATTTAAAATATATTTTAATTAGAATATTTGTTTTTCTTTTATATTTTTTAAAAATATTTTTAATTTTTTGTCAACTAGGTTTCATTAATGTTTAAAAATTTAATAAATGTTTGGTTCTCATCAAATTTTCTTTTGCATTTTAATTTGAAATGTATATAATTATAATTTCTTTCTAAATATTTGATATCGAACAAACAACCTTTATCTTAATATTGAATATTTGATAATATTATGTTTCTTTTACCCAAATTTTTGATTATTTTATAAAAATTAATTAATTAATATTGAAACATTAAGAAAACCGGTACGTGTATGAGTACGAGAATATACCCATTACCCGGTGGAGATGTGGATGAGACAAAAGTTTGATACCCGTTGGATTTGGGTATGAAAATGAGGATGAAATTTTTCTATGGAGATGGGTATGGGATAGCAAAACTCGTCCCCACCCTTCCCCATTGCCATCCCTACCTGTGAGATAACTCATATAGCTACAAGAGTACCCAACCTCCTTCAATTCAACAAGATGCCCAAACTAAACCCAGGAACAACACAAACATGATCAGGACAGACCGTTAGAATCACTGAACAATAGAGACTCACAAAGATGACTCAAACACCACATGCGAGTAAAATTCACTCACATGCAACAAGAAAATTAATTGATCATGATAAAATAGAAGAAAATCAACTTACTCAATCGAAGAAATTGATCAGATGAACTTAAAGATCTCACTGCAAGGATCACACGACAGTCTCCGATCTTCAAAAAGATGAACACATGATAAGCAATCCTAGAAAGATTTGAAAGAACTCTTAGGAAAAGGATTTTAGAGAGATAATGTATTTATAATAATGAAAGTCGTTTATAAAACTTCTATTTATACTTTAGCATTTTAATATTAAAATAATTGAGTATCATTATTTATTATTTTAGATACTCTAATAGTTCTAAAATATCATTTTTAAAGTTTTTATATTAAGCTGAAAAAATACAAAAAAACACAATGTTTATCATATTTTTATAAAATTCACAACACCCGAATTAAGATGCAAAAGTTAATGCATATTATCAGGTGGAATAAATTTTAAAATAAATAATTCCAAAACTATTTTTTAATAACTTACAAAAGATTTATTAAACTTTTTTTTATAATTAAATTTATGAAATTAAATCTTAAATATAAATATTATTTCATCTTAAATACATTTAATTTTAAGAAAAAAAATTATCCTCCTAATTTATTATTAATTTTGAAAAAAATATATTACAAAATTAAAGAAATCAAAGAAATAAAAAAATTAAACCATAGAAAATATTTAACCATATACTTCTAAATTTTTCATATTCAATTGTTTTTTTTTTTGAAAAAAAATTTGAAACAATTAAAAAATATTAATACAATACTTCTAATATATTTTACACTAACTTATATTTAATTTAATTTTCTTCTTATTATTAATTTTTAAATGAAAATTAGTATTTAGTTTGTTGAAGGAGGACCGATTCAATGGGTTTATTATTATCTAAGCATCATCACAACGTACATGTTTTCTAAATATGCATGCAACGTGCCAAAATTTGTGGGTATAGTTTAGAGAGAATCCATACTATTCGGAACTAAAACTAGAAAGAAGCTATAATTTTTGACAAACCTTGTTTTCTACATCTATAAATAATGCATTCTTCATTGATCTCATCACACCGCAATCTTGAGCCTTGGGCCATCCAAGGGAGTCAGATATGGCTCACCATTGTTCAAACAAGGCTCTTCTTTTCGTTTTTCTTTCTCTTTTTTCAACCTTTTCAAGTGCTCATCTTCCTGAACTAATCCATTCTGAACCAATTGATCCAACCAATGTTGAAGATGATGCACTACTAGTCCCAGCCACAGCACCAGCACCAGCACCCGAAATAGAATTTGAAAACGATGAACCCCTTATTCCACCACCAACAAGAAAAACAAATGAAAGACTGAAGAAGGCCCATGTTGCTTTTCAGGCATGGAAGAAGGCCATTTATTCCGACCCTTTGAACATCACCGGCAACTGGGTAGGTGAAGATGTTTGCTCTTACAATGGTGTGTATTGTGCTCCTTCCCTTCATGATCCCACCCAGCTTGTGGTTGCTGGCATTGATCTGAACAATGCAGACATTGCTGGCAGCCTCCCAGAAGAGTTGGGACACTTGGAAGATATTGCACTTTTTCACATTAACTCCAACAGATTCTGCGGTGTGATCCCAGAGAACTTGCTCAATCTCACACTTGTGCATGAGTATGATATCAGCAACAATCGGTTTGTTGGTCGGTTTCCTTCTGTGGTTCTCACATGGCCAAACTTGAAGTACCTGGACCTCAGATTCAATGACTTTGAAGGACCCATACCCCCAGAGCTTTTTGAGAAGGATCTTGATGCAATCTTTTTGAACAACAACCGTTTCTCATCCGTCATCCCAGACACCATAGGAAAATCCAACGCCTCGGTCATCACCTTTGCCTACAACGATTTCAAAGGCTGCATCCCCAGCTCTTTCGGAAACATGAAGAACCTCAACGAGATTGTCTTCATAGGAAACAACCTGGGAGGATGCTTCCCGCAGGATGTTGGAAAGATGGAAAACCTCACGGTTTTGGATTTAAGCGGCAATGGGTTTGAAGGGACTCTTCCTAACTTGTCACAATTGAAGAAGGTTGAGGTGATAGACATTTCGCACAACAAGCTCAGTGGATATGTGTCTGACAGTGTGTGCCAACTTCCTTCCTTGAAGAACTTCACATTCTCTCACAACTACTTCAATGGAGAAGCTCTTAGCTGCGTGCCTTCACCCAATTCGGTGGTGGCTTTGGATGACTCACACAATTGTTTTACAGGAAAGAAGGATCAGAAGTCATCCAAGATGTGCTTGCCAGAGCTAACTCGCCCTGTGGATTGCAGCAAGCACTGTGGAGAAGCACCAAAGCCAACTCCATCTCCTAAACCCGAGACACCAAAGCTTGTACACTCTTCACCACCACCACCTCCTCCGGTTCACTCTCCTCCACCTCCCGTTTTCTCACCACCTCCACCGGTACACTCTCCACCACCTCCTCCCGTCTTCTCTCCCCCCCCACCACCTCCCGTTTTCTCACCACCTCCACCAGTTCACTCCCCACCACCTCCTGTTTTCTCACCACCTCCTCCAGTTCACTCCCCACCACCACCACCAGTCAACTCTCCACCTCCACCGGTTTATTCCCCACCACCACCACCACCACCAGTCAACTCTCCTCCACCACCAGTTTTCTCCCCTCCACCACCAGTTTTCTCACCACCACCACCAGTTCACTCTCCTCCTCCACCAGTTTCCTCTCCACCACCCCCAATTTTCTCCCCACCACCACCGGTGTACTCCCCACCACCACCCCCAGTTTCCTCCCCACCACCACCACCACCAGTGTACTCCCCACCTCCACCA